>Ga0160444_100029_pt1 | contig 247585 bp, 243 predicted proteins | sample HID1972K_E1MG_FD_108232 | JGI IMG/M metagenome (GOLD analysis project Ga0160444, IMG submission 108232) | Enriched pill bug-associated microbial communities from UW Madison campus, WI, USA - HID1972K_E1 MG | ecosystem: Host-associated > Arthropoda: Insects > Digestive system > Unclassified ... | reverse complement strand
GAACCGCCGGATACCTCGTGGGTAACTGGCTTTACACGCACCCGTATAATGGCCGTACAACGTTCATTATACCTTCATTGGTTTGCCGTCTTTTGGCGGTTTTAACATAAACGGACTATCAATTCGTATCATTGGCGATCAAAACGTGTCACCAGCTATCAATGTGTATCATCACCGATCAATTCTTCTCAAAGTTTGTTCGCTGTCAAAAAAGCCTCAATCTTTGCATCCGGTTTTGGATTTGTTCGTTCTTTGAATTTTTGAGATTGATTTTTTATCGATGCGGGTCTTTATGGATCTTTTTCAAGAGATCTGTGAAATCGTAAATATTCGATTGTTCAGGTTTTAGCTTGTCATTGAAGATTTTATCAATGAGCAGGCCTTTGCGAGTTTCTCCTTCAGAAACTCGTGAGACTGCGAATGATAAAAACTGAACAGGAAGTGGGAAAGCGATTTCAACCTAAATCTTATTTTTTTCAGATTTTTTTGTAATTTGTGTGAGATCGCTTATTTGTATCCATGTAAACCAAAATTAGTATGATTAATAAAGTGGTAAAAGATGCTGAAGAAGCTCTAAAGGGACTTCAAAACGGAATGACTGTTATGTTAGGCGGTTTCGGTCTTTGCGGTATTCCGGAAAATTGCATAGCAGCTATTGTTAAAAAGGAAGTGATGGACCTTACCTGCATTTCCAACAACGCGGGTGTTGATGATTTTGGTATCGGGTTAATGCTTAAAAAACATCAGGTAAAAAAGATGATTGCTTCCTATGTAGGCGAGAACGCTGAATTTGAGCGGCAGCTTTTAAGTGGAGAATTGGATGTCGAATTGGTTCCTCAGGGAACTTTGGCGACCCGTTGCATGGCTGCCGGTTATGGTATGCCGGCGATCTTTACGCCGGCCGGAGTAGGAACTGAAGTTGCTGAAGGAAAAGAAACCAGGGTTTTTAATGGTAAAGAATATCTTTTAGAAGAGGCTTTTGATGCTGATTTTGCTTTGGTAAAAGCATGGAAGGGCGATACCGCCGGTAATTTGATCTTTCGTTTAACGGCAAGAAATTTTAATCCGGTTATGGCGATGGCGGGAAAGATAACCGTGGCAGAAGTAGAAGAATTGGTCCCTGCCGGTGACTTAGATCCCGATCATATTCATACGCCCGGTATATTTGTACATCGAATATTTCAGGGCGAAAAGTATGAGAATCGTATTGAACAAAGAACATTCAGGTAAAAAAGATTATGTTAGACAAAAACGGTATTGCAAAGCGGATAGCCAAAGAAATTCAGGATGGCTATTATATCAATCTGGGAATCGGTATCCCAACGCTGGTAGCGAACTTTATCCCCGATAATATTAATATTGTTCTTCAATCAGAAAATGGTCTGTTAGGTATTGGCCCTTTTCCGGTGGAAGGCGATGAAGATGCAGACCTGATTAATGCCGGAAAGCAGACAATTACCACCATGCCTGGCTCCGCTATTTTTGATTCGGCGATGAGTTTTGGAATGATCCGAAGCCAGAAAGTTGATTTAACAATTTTGGGAGCAATGGAAGTTTCTGAATTTGGTGATATTGCCAGTTGGAAAATTCCGGGTAAGATGGTGAAGGGAATGGGAGGGGCGATGGATTTGGTGGCATCTGCAAAGAACATTATTGTGGCCATGCAGCAGGTAAATAAAAATGGGGAAAGTAAGCTGTTGCCTCAGTGCTCCCTTCCGTTAACCGGCAAGAATTGCATAAGTAAGGTCGTTACTGAAATGGGGGTTTTTGAAATTGAACGGGAACTGGGAGGGTTCAGATTGATAGAGCGTGCACCGGGAGTCAGTATTGATGAAATCCGAAATGCGACAGCAGGTAAGTTTATTGTTAACGGAGAAGTGCCCGAAATGGTTCTTTAAAAGAAAGCCTGCCTTAAGTAGGCAGAGATATCTGCACTTAGTTGAATAATATCTTCGCCGGTATTGCTATTGTTCTCTATTACCTGGTTGCAGGTTTTTTTAAACGGAAGGAGATATTTATTGTAGGCAGGAACAACATGATTGTTCCATTTGTATAAGACATCCTCTTCGCTATAACCTCTTTCAACGAAATCTCTTTTAATCCGGCGCTTTAAGGCTATGTCTTCATTGGCATGCATAAATATGCGATGATCTAATAAAGCGTTTATTTCATTGAAGTGAAAAATAAAAAGACCTTCTACAATTAATATCGGGGCAGGGTGTGTTTCGATTATCTGTGGTTTTAACAAGGGATTGTTAAACGTATATTCTTCTTTTGCTATTGAACGTCCTTCTAATAGGGATTTAATATCATCGTAAAATGCTTTTCGGTTAATAGCAGCAGGAAGGTCAAAATTATAGACTTTGTTTTCTTCCTTTGTTGTGATATTCGTACGGACATAATAGTCGTCCTGGGAAATAAGTGCTATTTCTCCCGGCTTAAAATGATTGAGAAAGCAATTCAGAAAAAAAGTTTTCCCCGATCCGCTTCCTCCTGCAATACCGATAACATAAGGCTTTTGAAAAACAGAATCCTTCATTTTAATTTGGCATTCCGTAACTGATATTGATCAGGAATCGTTTATCCAATATTCCTAACAGATTGGCAGTAGCTTTCGATATCACAATTACTGCATCGCGCGTATTGCTGTTATCTGTATATTTTCCGACAATTTTTGCGAAGGTAGTTTTTTGAGTCATCGGATTGGTTATCTTTACTACGGTGCCTATAGGCGCTGTTTTATGCAGCGCGAGCATATTTCCACCCTCTGCATTTAAACCATCCATCCAAACTCCTACACCTTTTTCGTCTACCTGCCTTAATCCGTAACGATTGGATGGAAGAGCCTTTTGTTTTTCTTCAGCTACTTCTACTTCTATCTCGATTGGTTCTTCCGGTTGTTCCTCAACCCGTTGAGTCGGAGCTCCCTGCGGGATATAGATTGTTTGGCCGGCTTTGATATCCTGCTCATTTTTCAACTTGTTTTTCTGAACAATCTGTGCTACGGAAACCTGGAATCGTTTAGCGATGGTATATAATGTCTCCCCGGCACCTACACGGTATTGAATGCTCTTATCATCATTCACAGGATCCGCAGCTGTTGCGGGGGCAGAAGAGGTTGATGCAGGAGAAGCGCTATTGAAAATTCGACTGGTCGGAATTTTAATTACATCACCGATTTTAAGAGATTTATTATTATTGAACGAGCTAATCTCTTTGGGCTGAACGGCATATTTCCGGGATAGGGAATAATACGACTCTTTGGCTTCTAAGCGATGTAATATAACTTGTTTACCGCTGTTGTTTTCCACTCCAATGGAATCAATAACGGAGAAGGTCAGTTTTGCCTGAGTTTCGGTGTTGAGCATTAAACACAAAGACAACAAGCCAATTCCCTTACTAATATATTTATTATTCATGTTTTACAATTAAACTGGATGCTACTATTCGGTTTGTCCGCAGGTAATATTGCATTAAGAACGTTTCAAATAATTATTATTGTATCCCTGGTTTTAATTTATTTCGAACGTCTTCCTGCAATATACATTCATCAGAAACAATTAACTTATAAAATTATATCTGAAAGCAGCTGATTTTGACGTATATTTATAACCAATATAAATATTATATTGACTGGCAAAATTAAGAATTTAAACCAATACTTTATGAATTCATTAAATCTAAGAAGATATCAAGCATTTTTTTTATGTCTGTTTTTTTTAGGGATTTTTGCCTCAAATGTTTTAGCACAAGAACGTGAACCGTCGATTTACCGGTTTTCAATTCGTGAAGATATAAACGCATCTGCCTGGCGGGCGACTAAACAATCTTTTTTAAAGGCACAGGAGATGAAAGCGGATGCGGTCTTAATTGAAATGAACACCTTTGGCGGTTTGGTGAATTTTGCTGATTCCATTCGGAGCGCAATTTTAGGTTCTCCGATAAAAACAATTATTTATATTGATCATAATGCTGCATCTGCCGGTGCATTGATTGCTTTGGCCTGTAATAAAATCTATATGACCAAAGGGTCAAGCATTGGGGCTGCAAGTGTCGTTGATGAGAAAGGGACGATTATGCCTGAAAAATATCAGTCATATATGCGGGCATTGATGCGCTCTACAGCAGAAGCGACCAATCGGGATCCGAAAATTGCAGAAGCTTTTGTTGATGCGGATGTGGATCTCCCAGAGTTAAAGGAAAAAGGAAAATTGCTGAGCCTCACTTCAGGAGAGGCATTGAGGGTGGGTCTTATAGATGGAGAGGTTAAAAGTTTGGCAGCGGTGCTGGAAGCTGAAGGGCTTAAGAATGCTGCTATAACGGATCATCAGACTACCTGGGTTGACGATGTAATCGGGTTTTTAACCAATCCGGCCGTACAAGGTTTTTTAATTGTACTGATCATGGGCGGTATTTATTTTGAAATGACCTCTCCGGGCATTGGCCTGCCAATTATTGTTGCGTTAATTTCTGCTTTACTTTATTTTGCTCCTTTATATATAGAAGGTTTTGCTGCACATTGGGAGATATTATTGTTTATAGCAGGCATTATTCTGCTGGTTTTGGAGATATTTGTCATACCAGGGTTTGGAATTGCCGGAATTTCCGGAATTGCGTTTATCATTTGTAGCTTTGCTTTCAGTATGGTGCCGAATGATCTTTTTGATTTTTCTTTAACTGAACCAAACTTACTATTCAGATCATTTATGCTAGTCATTATTTCGATTATCGGAGCCGTTGTTTTGGCCATTATTTTTGGTAGGAACCTTTTGAACAGTCGTGTGTTTAAGCGATTGGTCTTAGAAGATGAGCAAAATTCTTCAAAAGGATATGTATCTTCAGTAATCGATTCTTCAATGATTAATAAAGAAGGGGTTGCAAGAACCGATTTACGTCCTTCCGGTAAAGTTGAAATAGACGGCAAATGGTATGATGCGGTGGCCTTGGGAGGTTATATCGTGAAAGGCACTGCAATCATAGTTGAGAAACATGAGAATTATAATTTGTTTGTTCGGCAGAAATTTGAGATTTAAAAAACAATCTGAATCTTAATCTCTTTAGTCTTATAATAAAAAACAATATGAATATGATGAATCCAAAAGCAATTAGTCTGGAAGACAAAAAATTAAAACCTGTTGTTGAAAATCTACATGATTTATTGGCAAACTATCACATATATTACCAAAACTTGAGAGGTTGCCATTGGAACATTAAAGGTCCTCATTTTTTTACGCTGCATGTAAAGTTTGAAGAACTGTATACTGCTGCTATCACTACGATCGATGAATTAGCCGAGCGTATCCTGACCTTGGGAAAAGACCCTGAAAGCAGATATACTGTTTTTGAAAAACAATCTGAGATTAAAGAAATTGAAACCATTGGTATGAAAGATACCGATATGGTAAAAGCGATTATCGAAAATTTAAGTATATTGATTAGTCTTGAACGTGACTTACTGACCTTAACCAGTGAGGCCAATGACGAAGGTTCAAATGACATGGTTAATGCATTTATGCAATTCAATGAGAAACAAAATTGGATGCTTAGATCATTTGTAAATAAAATCTAAGATGCTATCTGAACAAAACGGACATAGAGAAAAAAATCTTTATGTCCGTTTTGTTTTTTAATTTGTTCAGAATTAGGGCGTTGTTTAATAGCGTTGCTATGGACAATTGATTTTGCTAAAAAAAATAAAAAATTGTTAGGATTTTATGAGTTATTTTTTCTTTCTTTGTGCCGCTGAAAGGAAAGAGGGGTTGTAAGCAAAAAAATATTATTTTAATTTTCTTTTGATATATTACAACTTTGTTTATCTTTGCAGTCCCTAAAGGAAAAAGGTCTGAACGACCGCTAAATAAAACTTTTAGGTTGAAAATGCCTCCTTAGCTCAGCTGGTAGAGCAACTGACTTGTAATCAGTAGGTCGCTGGTTCGATCCCGGCAGGAGGCTCGTTATAAAGTCAGACGGGCTTTATTGAAATGTTAATTGTTGGGGGGGTTCCAGAGCGGTCAAATGGGACGGACTGTAAATCCGTTACTTCGGTTTCGAAGGTTCGAATCCTTCTCCCCCCACAAAAAAATGAAGACTATTGTTGGTCTGATTCGATCCTTGAAATGTTTGGGAATTTCGAATTCAAATAAAACTAAAACAAGCGGAAGTAGCTCAGTTGGTAGAGCGATAGCCTTCCAAGCTATAGGTCGCGAGTTCGAACCTCGTCTTCCGCTCTTGAGAGTTAAGAAGTTAATGCCTTGTAAAAGGTCTTAACTTTTTAGCGTTTCAAACAAGCCGATGTAGCTCAGTGGTAGAGCACTTCCTTGGTAAGGAAGAGGTCATGGGTTCAAGTCCCATCATTGGCTCGTAAGCGTAAATATTGAAACCAACATAAAAATTAACTTATCTACTAATTCGCATACAACATGGCAAAAGAGAAATTTGACCGAAGTAAACAACACTTAAACATTGGTACAATTGGTCACGTTGACCACGGTAAAACTACTACAACTGCAGCTATCACGAAAGTTTTGGCTGACGCTGGATTTTCAGAAGCTCGTTCATTTGATTCAATCGACTCTGCTCCTGAAGAAAAAGAGCGCGGTATTACCATTAATACATCGCACGTTGAGTATTCAACTGCAACTCGTCACTACGCACACGTAGATTGTCCTGGTCACGCTGACTACGTTAAAAACATGGTTACTGGTGCTGCTCAAATGGACGGTGCTATCATCGTTGTAGCTGCTACTGACGGACCTATGCCTCAAACTCGTGAGCACATTCTATTGGCTCGCCAGGTAGGTGTACCGGCATTGGTTGTTTTCATGAATAAAACTGACTTAGTTGATGACCCTGAGTTATTAGACTTAGTTGAAATGGAAATTCGTGAATTATTAACATTCTATGAATACCCTGGAGATGATGTTCCTGTAATCCGTGGTTCTGCATTAGGTGCATTGAACGGAGAAAAAGAATGGGTTGATAAAATGTTAGAATTGATGCAAGCTGTTGATGATTTTATCCCTGTTCCTCCACGTTTGACTGAACTTCCTTTTTTAATGCCTGTTGAGGACGTATTCTCGATCACTGGTCGTGGTACTGTTGCAACCGGACGTATTGAAAGAGGTATCATCAACTCTGGTGAAACTGTTGATATCTTAGGTATGGGTGCTGAAAACTTAAAATCAGTTGTTACTGGTGTTGAGATGTTCCGTAAGATCCTAGATAGAGGTGAAGCTGGTGATAACGTAGGTTTATTGTTACGTGGTATTGAGAAAACTGATATCCGTCGTGGTATGGTAATCTGTAAACCAGGTTCAGTAACTCCTCACACAGATTTTCAGGCTGAGGTTTACGTTTTATCAAAAGCAGAAGGTGGACGTCACACTCCATTCTTTAACAAATACCGTCCTCAGTTTTATTTCCGTACTACAGACGTAACTGGAGAAATTACTTTGCAAGAAGGAGTTGAAATGGTTATGCCAGGTGATAACGTTACCATCAATGTTAAATTGATCAACGCAATCGCAATGGAAAAAGGACTTCGTTTCGCTATCCGTGAAGGTGGTAGAACTGTAGGTGCCGGACAAGTAACTGAAATTACTGCTTAATTAGCTTCGTCTTAATTGAATATAATTGCAATAAAGTACCCTTACGATTTTTCGATAGGGTACTTTATTTAAAAACTACGGGCATAGTTCAACGGTAGAATAGAGGTCTCCAAAACCTTTGATCAGGGTTCGAATCCTTGTGCCCGTGCAAAAAAGAAATATTTTATGGCTACTGTAATTGAATTTTTTAAAGAGTCTTATGACGAGATGATGCATAAGGTTACCTGGCCTACCTGGGGAGAATTACAAAATTCTGCTGTCGTAGTGTTAATAGCCTCGCTCATTATCGCATTGATTATTTTAGCAATGGATGAATCTTCAAGCGCTGTTTTAAAATTGTTTTATCAGTCAGTTAGCTAAAAATAAAAATTGATGGTAGATCAGAAATTAAAGTGGTATGTAGTTCGTGCCGTAAGTGGGAAAGAGAAAAAGGTAAAGCAATACATCGACGCGGAAATCAATCGCTTAGGTATTACTCATTTGGTTCCTCAGGTTTTAATACCGATGGAAAAGTATTATCAAATGAGAGATGGAAAAAAAATTGCTAAAGAAAGAAACTTTTATCCTGGTTATGTGTTAATAGAAGTTGCACTGGATAGTGAAATTGAACACTTAATTAAAGGTATTAATAGTGTGATTGGCTTTTTAGGCGACAAGGAGGGAAATGCAATACCGCTTCGTCAGGCAGAAGTTAATCGGATTTTAGGAAAAGTTGATGAAATGTCTGAACAGGCTGAATCAATCAACGTTCCTTACTATGTAGGTGAATCTGTGAAGGTAGTCGATGGACCGTTCAACGGATTTACAGGTGAGATAGAAGAAGTGAACGAGGAAAAGAAAAAACTCAAGGTAATGGTTAAGGTGTTCGGAAGAAAGACCCCGCTTGAGTTAAACTACATGCAAGTAGAAAAAGAGTAGAATACAAGTAAATGTTACGTTATATGCTTCCAACTTACTAACAAACATTTAGTAATTAAATTAAAATCGAAAAATGGCAAAACAAGTCAGTGCTTTAGTAAAATTGCAAGTGAAAGGTGGCGCTGCCAACCCATCACCTCCAGTTGGACCTGCATTAGGTGCAAAAGGGGTGAACATCATGGAATTTTGCAAGCAGTTTAATGCACGTACCCAAGACAAACCGGGTAAAGTATTACCTGTTGTTATCACTGTTTACGCCGATAAATCCTTCGATTTTATCATCAAAACTCCTCCTGTTGCAATTCAATTACTTGAAGCAACCGGATTAAAAGGAGGCTCTGGAGAGCCAAACCGTAAAAAGGTTAGCTCCGTATCTTGGGAACAAGTTGAAACCATAGCAAAGGATAAAATGACCGATTTAAATGCGTTTACTGTAGATTCAGCTATGAAAATGGTTGCTGGTACAGCACGTAGTATGGGGATCACTGTTAGTGGTGATGCACCCTGGAACAATTAATTAACAGAAATCAATTTAAAAGTGGCTAGATTAACAAAAAATCAAAAAACAGCACTTACCAAAATTGAAGCTGGTAAAGTATATTCGCTACAGGAAGCTTCGGCTTTAGTAAAAGATATAACCACTACCAAATTTGACGCTTCTGTGGATATCGACGTTCGTTTGGGCGTAGATCCTCGTAAAGCAAATCAGATGGTACGTGGTATTTCAACTTTGCCTCACGGAACTGGTAAAACCGTACGTGTTTTAGTACTCTGTACTCCTGACAAGGAAGAAGAAGCTAAGGCGGCCGGTGCAGACTATGTGGGCTTAGATGAATACATCAGCAAGATTGAAGGAGGATGGACAGATGTTGATATCATTATTACAATGCCTAGTGTGATGGCAAAAGTTGGGAAATTAGGTCGTATTTTAGGCCCCCGTAACTTAATGCCAAATCCTAAGTCTGGAACTGTTACCCAAGAAGTTGGTAAAGCAGTAACGGATGTTAAAGGTGGTAAAATTGATTTCAAAGTTGATAAAACCGGAATCATTCATGCTTCAATAGGTAAAGTGTCTTTCCCTGCAGATAAAATTTATGAAAATGCGTTAGAAATTCTTCAAACCATTTCTAAGTTAAAACCTTCTGCAGCTAAAGGAACTTACTTTAAGAGTATACATATCTCATCAACAATGAGCCCTGGTATACAAGTTGAAACTAAATCAGTATCAGGAATCTAATCATGAGAAAAGAAGAAAAACAAGAAATTGTAGAAGCTTTAGCAGATCAGATTAAATCCAATGGTAATTTTTATATTACCGATACTGCTGATTTGTCTGTAGTAAAAGTATCCAATATACGTCGTAAATGCTTCGAAAGCGGCATTGTGATGCAGGTTGCTAAAAACACCCTGATTCGCAAAGCGATGGAGGCTGCCGGTGTAAATACAGAAGAGTTTGATGGTGTTTTAAAAGGATCATCAACTATAATGTTTTCTCCTATTGGCAATGCCCCTGCTAAATTAATAAAAGAGCTAAGAAAAACAGGTCCTAAACCGGTTTTGAAAGGTGCTTATATTGATACAGCAATCTATATTGGTGATGAACAAATTGATTCATTGGCATCGTTGAAATCGAAAGAAGAACTTGTTGGTGATATCATTGGGTTATTACAGTCTCCTGCTAAAAACGTTATTTCTGCACTACAATCAGGTGGAAATAAACTTGCAGGCATAGTTAAAACTTTACAAGAAAGAGAAGGTTAACGGACACCTTAAAGTTTCGATAAATATTATTATTATTACAAAGCACAATTCAAAAAATTAAATAAAATGGCAGATTTAAAATCGTTTGCTGAACAATTGGTAAACTTAACAGTAAAAGAAGTTAACGAGTTAGCTCAAATCCTAAAAGACGAATACGGTATCGAACCTGCTGCTGCTGCAGTAGCTGTTGCAGGACCTGCAGCAGGTGGTGAAGCTGCCGCAGCTGAAGAGAAAACATCTTTTGATGTAATCTTAACTGAAGCTGGTGGTTCGAAATTAGCAGTTGTTAAATTAGTAAAAGACCTAACTGGTCTTGGACTAAAAGAAGCTAAAGAATTAGTTGATGGTGCACCTAAACCAGTAAAAGAAGGTGTTGCTAAAGACGAAGCTGAGTCTTTGAAAAAACAATTGGAAGAAGCAGGAGCTACTGTTGAGGTTAAATAGTTCTCAAAATAGCAATTTATAGCATTAGACTCCGGTTTTTTACCGGGGTCTATTGCTGTTTGTAGATAAAAGTAATATCACTTGCTTTGACTATGCAAGTTTCCTTTCAGGAAAAAAATATAGTCTAACGCGCAGTTTATTTAAACTAAATTCTTATTCCCTTGGCAAATAAAGATATTCGTAACGAAAGAGTAAATTTTGCTACCAGCAAAAAGGTTATTGATTACCCTGATTTCCTGGATGTGCAACTTCAGTCTTTTATGGAGTTTTTTCAACTGGAAACTACTTCTGATAACCGCCACCAGGAAGGGCTATTCAAAGTATTTTCTGAAAACTTCCCAATTTCCGATTCAAGAAATATATTTGTTCTTGAATTTCTAGATTATTTTATTGATCCGCCACGTTATGATATTCAAGAATGTATTGAGCGAGGCCTAACGTATAGTGTTCCTTTAAAAGCAAAACTTCGTCTATCATGTAACGATGAAGAACATGAAGATTTCGAAACAATTGTACAGGATGTATATCTTGGTACGATTCCTTACATGACTCCTAAAGGAACTTTCGTTATCAATGGCGCAGAACGTGTTATCGTTTCTCAGCTTCACAGATCACCAGGTGTGTTTTTTGGTCAAAGCCGGCATACAAATGGTACAAAATTGTATTCTGCTCGTGTTATTCCTTTCAAAGGGTCATGGATCGAATTTGCAACTGACGTAAATAACGTGATGTATGCATATATTGATCGTAAAAAGAAATTTCCTGTTACGACTTTACTACGTGCAATCGGTTATGATTCAGATAAAGATATTCTTGAATTATTTGAATTGGCTGATGAAGTTAAAGTTAGTAAATCAGGCCTGAAGAAATTTCTTGGAAGAAAGTTAGCTGCTCGTGTTCTTAAAAAATGGGTGGAAGATTTTGTTGACGAGGATACTGGTGAGGTTGTTTCCATCGATCGAAATGAAATTATTTTAGAACGTGAAACGATACTTGAAGATGAACACATCGACATGATTATTGATTCAGGTGCTAAAACTATTATTTTATCGAAAGATGATGCATCTAGTAATGCAGACTATTCGATTATTTATAATACATTACAAAAAGATACTTCTAATTCCGAAAAGGAAGCAGTAGAACATATATACCGTCAATTGCGTAATGCAGAACCACCTGATGAAGAAACGGCTCGTGGTATCATTGACCGTTTGTTCTTTTCAGACAAACGTTATGATTTAGGAGATGTTGGTCGCTATCGGATTAATCGTAAATTAAAACTCGATACTCCTGATGAAACCAAGGTTCTTACTAAACAGGACATTATTGCAATTGTAAAATATTTGATTAATCTGATCAACTCAAAAGCTGAAGTTGATGATATTGACCATTTATCAAATCGTCGTGTTCGTACAGTTGGTGAGCAATTGTATGCACAATTTGGCGTAGGACTATCTCGTATGGCTCGTACAATCCGTGAGCGTATGAATATCCGTGACAATGAGGTGTTTACTCCAACAGATTTAATTAATGCACGTACGTTATCGTCTGTAATTAATTCTTTCTTTGGTACAAACCAATTGTCACAATTTATGGATCAAACCAATCCTTTGGCGGAAATCACGCATAAGCGTAGACTTTCAGCTCTTGGACCGGGTGGTCTGTCGCGTGAACGTGCCGGATTTGAGGTACGTGACGTTCACTATACACATTACGGTCGTTTATGTACGATTGAAACACCAGAGGGACCAAACATTGGTTTGATTTCTTCTTTATGTGTACACGCGAAGATTAATAACTTAGGGTTTATTGAAACGCCTTACCGTAAAGTAAAAGACGGAAGAGTGGTTGTTGAAGAACCGGTAATTTATTTATCTGCAGAAGATGAGGATGGTAAAGTAATTGCTCAGGCGAATGCAGAATATGATGATAAAGGTAATTTTATAACTCCACGTGTTAAAGCGCGTTTAGAAGGTGATTTCCCGATTATTGAGCCTGATCTGTTAGATTTGATGGATATTGCTCCGAATCAGATTACGTCGATTGCTGCGTCTTTAATTCCGTTCCTGGAACATGATGATGCCAACCGTGCTTTGATGGGATCAAACATGCAACGCCAGGCTGTTCCATTACTTCGTCCGGAAGCGCCAATTGTTGGTACCGGATTAGAAGGCCGGGTTGCAAAAGACTCCCGTACATTGATTAATGCGGAAGGTGACGGAATAGTTGAGTATGTTGATGCAAACGAAATTAAAATCCGTTATGACAGATCAGATGATCAGAAATTAGTTTCTTTTGATGATGATGTTAAAACATACCGACTTATAAAATTCAAGAAAACCAACCAAAGTACTTGTATTAACTTAAAACCGATTGTAAGAAAAGGTGAAAAGGTTACAAAAGGACAGGTTCTTTGTGAAGGATATGCAACTCAAAACGGTGAATTAGCTTTGGGTCGTAACTTAAAGGTTGCTTTCATGCCTTGGCAAGGTTACAACTTTGAGGATGCGATTGTAATTTCTGAGCGTGTTGTTAGCCAGGATATTTTTACATCTCTTCATATTGATCAGTTTGAACTTGAGGTTCGTGATACAAAACGTGGAGAGGAAGAATTGACTCCGGATATTCCAAACGTTTCTGAAGAAGCAACAAAGGATTTGGATGAAAACGGAATTATTCGTGTAGGTGCAGAAGTAAAAGATGGTGATATTCTGATTGGTAAGATTACTCCTAAAGGAGAATCGGATCCTTCACCGGAAGAAAAATTATTGCGTGCAATTTTTGGTGATAAAGCCGGAGATGTGAAGGATGCTTCTTTGAAGACTCCTCCTTCTATACAAGGTGTGGTTATTGATACCAAATTATTCTCCCGTTCAAAGAAAACTTCGAAAGCTGAAGAAAAAGCAGCTTTGGAAGCGTTGGATAACCGCTTTAATAAAGCGATCAAAATTCTGAAAGAAAGATTGGTTGATAAACTTTTCAATATTGTAAACGGAAAAACTTCTCAGGGAGTATACAATGTTTACAAGGAATTGCTTTTTGCAAAAGGAGCGAAGTTTACACAAAAGATCCTTTCTGACTTAGATTATACCAACATCAATCCAACAAAATGGACTACTGATGATGATAAGAACGAGTTGATTAAACAAACATTGCATTTCTATAATATCAAACTTAATGAGGAATTAGGAGCCTATAAGCGTGATAAGTTTGCAATTAGTGTTGGAGACGAACTTCCATCAGGTATTGTTCAAATGGCGAAAGTATACATCGCTAAGAAACGTAAGTTGAAAGTTGGTGATAAGATGGCTGGGCGCCACGGTAATAAAGGTATTGTTGCCCGTATTGTACGTGACGAAGATATGCCTTTCTTAGAAGATGGAACTCCGGTTGATATTGTGTTAAATCCTTTAGGTGTACCTTCCCGGATGAACCTTGGACAGATTTACGAAACAGTTTTAGGCTGGGCTGGTCAGAAACTGGGGGTAAACTTTGCAACACCAATCTTTGATGGTGCTTCTACAGAAGAAGTGGAATCATGGATTGATAAAGCAGAACTTCCTACTTCCGGTAGAACGTACTTATACGATGGTTTAACGGGAGACCGTTTTGATCAACCAACTACTGTCGGTGTTATTTACATGCTGAAATTAGGACACATGGTGGATGATAAAATGCACGCACGTTCTATTGGACCATACTCTCTTATTACACAACAACCGTTGGGTGGTAAGGCACAGTTTGGTGGTCAGCGTTTTGGTGAAATGGAAGTGTGGGCATTGGAGGCATTTGGTGCGGCCAATATCCTGCAAGAAATTTTAACTGTAAAATCAGATGATGTTGTAGGAAGAGCCAAAACGTATGAAGCAATCGTAAAAGGCGACAATCTGCCAACTCCATCCGTACCTGAATCATTCAATGTACTTGTACATGAATTAAGAGGATTAGGTTTAGATATTACATTAGATTAGTACCCTTAATAAAGAGCTATGTCTTACAAAAAAGATAGTAAAATAAAAAGTAACTTCACATCAATTACCATCAGTCTATCATCACCGGAGGTGATTTTAGAACGGTCAAGTGGTGAAGTTCTAAAGCCGGAAACAATTAATTATCGGACTTACAAACCAGAGCGCGATGGTCTATTCTGCGAGCGTATTTTTGGTCCGGTTAAAGATTACGAATGTCATTGCGGTAAATACAAACGTATTCGCTATAAAGGGATTGTTTGTGATCGTTGTGGGGTAGAAGTTACAGAAAAGAAAGTTCGTCGTGAACGTATGGGGCATATCAACCTGGTAGTACCTGTTGCCCATATTTGGTATTTCCGTTCTTTACCTAATAAAATTGGTTATTTGTTAGGTCTTCCTACAAAGAAACTGGATATGATTATTTACTACGAGCGTTATGTAGTAATTCAGGCTGGTATCAAGGAAGATGATGGCATTAACTATATGGATTTCTTAACGGAAGAAGAATATCTGGATGTTTTAGATACCCTTCCTAAAGAAAATCAATATCTGGATGATAAAGATCCGCAGAAATTTGTAGCCAAAATGGGTGCAGAAGCGTTGGAAGAGTTGCTTAAGCGTTTAGATCTTGATCAACTTTCTTATAATCTTCGTCACCAGGCTGCGAACGAGACGTCTCAACAACGTAAAACGGAAGCGTTAAAACGTTTACAGGTTGTTGAAGCGTTCCGTGGTTCAAGAGATCGTATTGAAAATCGTCCGGAATGGATGATTGTGAAAATCGTTCCGATTATTCCACCGGAGCTTCGTCCTTTGGTTCCTTTGGATGGGGGGCGTTTTGCGACATCAGATTTAAACGATTTATACCGTCGTGTGATTATCCGTAACAATCGTTTGAAGCGACTTTTAGAGATCAAAGCTCCGGAAGTTATTCTTCGTAATGAGAAACGGATGTTGCAAGAGGCAGTTGATTCATTATTTGATAACTCACGTAAAGTTAACGCTGTTAAAACTGAAGGTAACCGTGCTTTAAAATCTCTTTCAGATATCCTTAAAGGAAAGCAAGGTCGTTTCCGCCAAAACTTACTGGGTAAACGTGTGGATTATTCTGCCCGTTCGGTAATTGTTGTTGGACCAAACCTGAAGTTACATGAGTGTGGTTTGCCTAAAGATATGGCAGCGGAACTATATAAGCCGTTTATCATTCGTAAAATGATAGAACGCGGTATTGTGAAAACAGTTAAATCTGCTAAGAAAATTGTGGATCGTAAAGATCCGGTTGTATGGGATATATTAGAAAATATTCTAAAAGGCCATCCGGTATTACTGAATAGAGCACCTACACTTCACAGGTTGGGTATACAAGCTTTCCAACCGAAATTAGTGGAAGGAAAGGCAATTCAGTTACACCCGTTGGTATGTACATCTTTCAACGCGGATTTTGACGGTGACCAGATGGCTGTGCATTTACCATTGGGAAATGCTGCAATCCTGGAAGCCCAGATTCTAATGTTGGCTTCACATAATATTCTGAACCCTGCAAATGGTACTCCAATTACAGTTCCTTCGCAGGATATGGTTTTAGGATTATATTATATTACCAAGGGTAGAAAAACCGATGAAAATCGTGTTATGAAGGGCCAGGGTATGACATTCTATTCTTCTCAGGAAGTAATGATTGCATACAATGAGCGCAGAGTTGATTTACATGCTTTTATCAAAGTAAAAGTAAATGTAAAAAACCAGGATGAATCAATTGAAAGTAAAATCATTGAAACAACCGTTGGTCGTGTTTTATTTAATGAAAAAGTACCTGTTGAATTAGGTTATATTAACGAACTTTTAACCAAGAAGTCGCTTCGTGATATTATTGGTAAGGTTGTTAAGGTTTCAGGTATGGCGCGTGCGGCTGACTTCCTTGATGATATCAAACAATTAGGATTCCAGATGGCGTTCCGAGGTGGATTGTCCTTTAATCTTCAGGATTTAAATATCCCTGATGCGAAGGGCGATTTGATCGATCAGGCTACTGCCGAAGTTGATGAAGTAATGAATAACTATAACATGGGTTTCATTACCAATAACGAACGCTACAACCAGATTATTGATATCTGGACCCGTATTAATAACCGTCTTACTTCTTCAGTAATGAAGATCCTTTCTGAAGACAACCAAGGATTTAACTCAGTATATATGATGTTGGATTCAGGGGCTCGTGGTTCTAAAGAGCAGATTCGTCAGCTTTGCGGAATGAGGGGATTGATGGCTAAACCTCAGAAGTCTGGTGCGTCGGGCGGAGAAATTATTGAAAACCCGATTCTTTCTAACTTTAAAGAAGGTTTGTCGGTATTGGAATATTTCATCTCGACTCACGGTGCGCGTAAAGGTTTAGCGGATACTGCATTGAAAACAGCGGATGCTGGATATTTAACTCGTCGTTTACATGACGTAGCACAAGATATGATTGTAACCGATGTTGACTGTGGTACACTAAGAGGAATCTATACAACTGCATTAAAAGACAATGAAGATATTGTTGAGCCATTATACGATCGTATATTAGGTAGAACAGCTCTTCATGATGTTTACGATCCTGCAACCAATGAATTATTGGTGAAAGCTGATCAGGATATTAATGAAGAAATTGCTTACAAAATCGAGCATTCTTCTGTTGAAGGCTTAGAAATCCGTTCGGTTCTTACTTGCGAAAGTAAACGAGGCGTATGTGGTCTTTGTTATGGAAGAAACCTTGCAAGTGGTAAACCTGTTCAAATGGGTGAAGCTGTCGGGGTTATTGCAGCTCAATCAATTGGAGAGCCAGGTACGCAGCTTACGTTACGTACGTTCCACGTTGGGGGTACTGCATCGAACATTGCAGCTGAGTCTCAGATTGTAGCCAAGTTTAACGGACGTATTGAATTTGAAAACGTTCGTTTTGTAGATCGCGACAATAACGGTGAAAAACAACATGTTATCTTAGGTCGTTCTGGAGAGTTCAGGATTGTAGATGTTGATACCAATAAAGTGGTAATGACAAATAATGTTCCTTATGGTTCATTCCTTTTTGTAAATGATGGAGACATTGTTAGCCGTGGAGATCTGATTTGTTCATGGGATCCATACAATGCTGTAATTATTTCAGAGTTTGCAGGTAAGGTAGAGTTTGATGCGATCATTGAAGGGGTAACTTTCCGTGAGGAATCTGATGACCAAACCGGTCACCGTGAAAAGGTAATCATTGAGACACGTGATAAGACTAAGAACCCTTCTATCAAAATTGTGGATAAGAATGGTGATGTGATCCGTAACTATAATATTCCAGTTGGTGCTCACATTTCAATAAGTGATAAGGAAGAAGCGAAAGTAGGTGCTATTATTGCCAAAATACCTCGTTCTACTGGTAAAACACGTGATATTACAGGTGGTTTGCCACGAGTAACTGAGTTGTTTGAAGCAAGAAATCCATCTAATCCGGCTGTCGTTACCGAAATTGATGGTGTTGTAACCCTTGGTGGAGTTAAACGTGCCAATCGTGAAATTTCGATTGAGAGCAGAGATGGTCAAATCAAGAAATACCTTGTTCCACTTTCGAAACATATCCTGGTACAGGACAATGACTTCGTAAAAGCCGGAATGCCATTATCTGACGGATCGATTTCTCCTGCTAATATCTTAAAGATAAAAGGTCCTGCTGCAGTTCAAGAGTATCTTGTTAACGGTATTCAGGAAGTTTATCGTCTTCAAGGTGTGAAGATTAATGATAAGCATTTCGAAACGATCGTTCACCAGATGATGCAAAAGGTTCATATTGAAGATCCGGGTGATTCGATTTTCTTAGAGAAAGATAACGTTAGCAAATGGGACTTTATCGAAGAAACGAATGACATGTTCGATAAGAAAGTAGTTGTTGATCCGGGAGATTCAAATGAGTTAAAAGCCGGTCAGATCGTTTCATCTCGTAAGTTGCGTGAAGAGAACTCAAGTTTGAAACGTCGCGACTTAAAGTTAGTTGAGGTACGTGATGCTATCTCTGCAACCTCTAGTCCGATTCTGCAAGGTATAACCCGTGCTTCATTAGGAACAAAATCGTTTATTTCTGCAGCTTCCTTCCAGGAAACTACGAAAGTATTAAACGAGGCTGCCATTCATGCGAAACGCGATAATTTGTTAGGATTAAAAGAGAACGTAATTGTTGGACACTTAATTCCATCAGGTACAGGTCTCCGCAGATATGACAGAATTATTGTGGGATCACAAGAAGAATATGATCAACTGTTAGCTTCGAAAGAAGAAGATTAATAATTAGAATATTTTTTAAAAAAGCCTGTTCGGATTTTCTGAACAGGCTTTTTTTATCAGCTTTATTTTCCTACTTTTAAGACATGAATGAAACAGACAATCCGCAAGAACTAAGCATTGAACTCTCAGAAGAAGTTGCTGAAGGTACGTACTCTAACCTGGCAGTGATTACACATTCCAATACTGAATTTGTAATCGATTTTATTCGGGTAATGCCGGGCATACCGAAAGCAAAGGTCAAATCAAGAATCGTCCTGACGCCTGAACATGCCAAACGTTTTATGAACGCTTTACAAGATAATATCGACAAATACGAAAAGATCAACGGTAAAATAAATACACATGAAGGCCCTCCGTTTCCTATGAACTTTGGCGGACCAACTGCCGAAGCTTAGTATATCCGGATCAATCACCTAAATTCCCTAACTATGAAAAAAATTCTATTAACTATTTTAACGGCGATGCCTGTTCTGCTTTTTGCACAAGGGTTTCAAGTGAATTTACAAGGTCAAAAACAAACCGGTATGGCTGGCGCAGGATCTGCGCTTATTCTGGATGAAAGCACGGTCTTTTTTAATCCGGGTGCTATGAGTATGGTTGATCATAATGCAATTAGTGCCGGAATGAACCCATTGTGGTTCAAATCTGCTTTTAATCGAAGCGGTAGCAATGAAACCGAACATGTTGAAAATCATATCGCGACACCTCTTGCGGCCTATGGTATTTGGGGCCCCGATCAGGCCAAATGGAAAATCGGCTTGGGTGTTTATACTCCGTTTGGCGGTTTAGTAGATTGGGGTGATTCCTGGTCTGGAAAGTATGCTTTGACTTCATTGGATCTGAAAGCGATCTTTATTCAACCAACGTTTAGCTATCAGCTGACAGAAAATCTGGGAATTGGAGCCGGATTCGTCTACAACCATGGTGAAGTAAATTTACAACGTGCTATTCCGCTTAACTATGCTGATGGTAGTGATGCACATGCTCAGTTAAAAGGTACAGGAAAAGGTTATGGATGGAATGCTGGTCTTTACTATAAGATCTCAAACGGGATGTCCTTTGCCTTAGTGCATCATTCAAAAGTTGTAACAAAACTTAATGATGGGGATGCATACTTTAATGTTCCTGAATCTGCAGCGTCTAATTTTCCACAACCGAATACGTTTAATGCAGAATTGCCTTTACCATCGACTACCACGTTGGGTATTGGGTATCCCATTAATGATCGGACTTCATTAGCGTTGGATGCCAGCTTTGTAAATTGGGAAGTATATAAAGAACTTGCTTTTGATTATGCAGAAAATACAGATGTGCTTCAGGATACACGTTCTGAAAGAAACTATGGAAATGGGGGTTCTGTAAAATTGGGAGTCCAGCATCTGGCAACCGATAAATTTACAGTAAGGGCAGGAGCAGGTTATGTTTTCACTCCGGTTAAGGAAGGTTATGTAACACCCGAGGCTCCGGATGCGAATCGCCTGATGTTGAGTGCAGGTTTTGGATACAATATAAATAGCAGGTGGGAATTAAATGGAAGCTTTTTATATGAGGATATCTTTTCAAGAACACAAACTAATATAGAAACGGGCTTATCGGGAACTTTTAAAACACATGTTTTTGCTCCAGGTCTGTCAATTGGTTATAGATGGTAAATTATTTCAAAATTAAAAATGTAGAGATGAAAAGATACTTATTGAATATATACAGTGCCGCTTTAATTCTATTTGTTGTTTCCTGTAAACCAAATATTGATACACCAAAACCGTCTTCCGGTGCGGCTGATTTTAGTAAATACATTGCTGTGGGAAATTCATTAACATCCGGTTTTGCCGATGGCGGTTTATATTTAGAAGGCCAGAAGGTAGCTTTTCCAAATATGCTGGCAGAACAAATGCGGACATCCGGCGGTGGAGATTTTACTTCGCCGTTTTTTGATGAAGCTCATTCCAATGGTTCTGGCTATTTACGACTGAAAGCAATAACCAATGGTTCGCCCGTATTAGAAAACGTAACGGAAAAGCTTGCTTATCGAGATGCTGAACATTTAATTAAATACACAGATCCCATACAAAACCTTGGCGTACCGGGCATGCGTTTGGATTTGGCTTTTTACGCACCATTCAGCCAGGCAAATATGTATTTTGAACGGTTGCTTTCTGATGGAGTAGAAAAAAGTTATTTTGATTATGCGACTGAAAAGGAACACACTTTCTTTTCTTTATGGTTAGGTAATAACGATGTATTGGGTTATGCAACGGCAGGAGGTGTGGTTACAGGCGCAACCAGTAGTTTAACAGATAAAACACAATTTGCCGCATTATATAGTCAATTTGTTGATAAACTGACTGAAGGTGGTAAAAAGGGCGTGGTAGCTACCATTCCGGACGTAACTGCAATTCCATACTTTACGACAGTTACCATTGATGCATTACTTCAAGGTGCTAAAGCCGCAAGCCCTGAAAATGCAGATCAAATCCAGGCAATTTTTATTCAGGATAAAACGGCTGTGGTTTCTGGAATGCCACCGGGAGTAAGGCCTGCTACGAGTGAGGATCTTGTTGTACTGCCTTTTATGTCAGCTGGCCTTTTGGGAGTACCTAATGGGGGAGGAGCTCCTTATGGGCTACATCCGTTAAATCCGGTAGAAGATCAATATATTCTTGATAAATCGGAAGTCGCACTTGTAAAAGATTATGTAGCGAGCTATAATGAAGCTATTAAAACTGCTGCAGCAAACAAAGGCCTGGCTGTGGCAGACGTTTATTCTTATCTTAATGAAGTAAAAACAGGCGTATTGATCAACGGAGCGGGCATCAGCGCTACTTTTATAACAGGAGGTGCCATTTCACTGGACGGTATTCACTTGACACCAAAGGGCAATGCATTAATCGCTAATTTGTTTATAAAAGCGATTAATGAACAATACGATGCAAACCTTCCTACTGTAGATGTAAATAAATATCAGGGAGTGAAATTTCCTTAAAAGATTGCTTTCAAAGATAGGTTATTCAAAAGCAGGTTTTGCTATGATTATTTAATCGATATGATAGCTAATACCAACAGACAGAAGTTCTGATTTTTAATCAGGACTTCTGTCTGTTAATAAGGATTCTATATAAATAATAACAGCAGGTATTTCATCCGGTTGAAACCAGGCCGTATCTTTATTCTTTTTAAACCAGGTTAACTGACGTTTAGCATACCTGCGTGTATTTTGTTTTATCTTTTCAATCGCCTCTTCTAAACTGTATTTTCCGTCAAAGTAGTCGAAAAGCTCCGAATAGCCGACCGAAAGGAGTGGTGCTCTGTTTTTATAAGGGAGTAAAAGTTTTACCTCATTGAGTAACCCGTGGCTCATCATCATGTCAACCCGACGATTAATTTGCGCATACAATTTTTCCCGTTCAATATTGACTCCGATTGTAATGATATTGAATTTACGCAAGCCCATATCTTTTTTACGCCAGGCGGAAAACGGGATAGCTGTGGTTTCAAAAACTTCCAAGGCCCTGATGATGCGTTGCGGATTGTTTATATCTACCTCCGCATAGTAAGAAGGATCTGCTTTTTGTAATTGGTCCTGTAAGTATTCAATCCCTTTTTCCTGAAGCGCTTTAACAAGATTTTCGCGGATGCCAGAAGCCGGCTTCGGTAAATTATCCAAACCTGTGCAGACCGCGTTAATAAAAAGGCCGGATCCGCCGACTAATATTAAAACATCATTTTTCTTAAACAACGTATCTATGCAAGCCAGCGCCTCCTTTTCATAATCGCCTGCAGAATATTCATCATGAACGCTATGAGAATTGATAAAATGATGTGGTACGGAATTCAACTCTTCCTGACTTGGCTTGGCAGTGCCAATGTTCATCTCACGATAAAACTGCCGGGAGTCGGCCGATATTATTTCAGTATGATATTCTTTTGCTAATTTGATTGCAAGTGCGGTTTTACCAACACCCGTAGGACCGACAATACTAATTAAGGTTTTAGAATACAAAACATCCATTAAATATCGTCTTCGGAACCCGACTGATCAGAAAATTCATCTGTGCCTGTCTCTTCGTCATCTAACAAATCGATATCTTCCTCTTCAGCATCGTAACCAAGATCATTTAGAAAATCAAATTCACTTTTAGGATCTTCATCTAAAGACTCTTGTTTGGATTCATCAAATATATCCGCGTTATTGAAAGGCTTGGGTGCTTTTCCGGTACTTTTAAATAGAAAAGGATATTCTTTACCTTCTTCTTCCTTTAAGATTTTGATCAGTTGAACGTGGAAGTCATAAGGGCGCTCAAAATTATAGATATAATAGAATTTTTGATGGGGATCATCTATAAATTTGTTTAAACGAGCATTCTCCATTAAACTTACTTTTTTGTCAACTTTTGTATCTGAAGGTAAGTAAGCAATTTCTTCCCCTTTTTTCCATTGGTCATTACTAACATAAAATGAAGATGGGCATTCCGGATTGTAACCTACTGCACTCTGAATAGCATAATGAAAATCAAGGAACGTATGTTTGGATAACATATCAATTTCCCGGATGATCTCATCATAATCTTCAAATGAAACTCTAAATCTATAAATAGCCATGATCAGTAAAATTTTATGCGAATATGTTTAAAATTATATGATTTCTTAAATATATTAATATAATAAATGAAGATTCGTTTTGTTTTGATTAGCTTTTTAATTCCAGTCCTAACGATTTAGCAGTTTTAATCATAAATTCCATCGCTTCTTGTCTATCGTTCGTAATCTCTCCATCTAAAATAGCCTCACGAATGGCATTTTTGATAATTCCTACTTTTCTTCCAGGCTTGATATTAAAGAATTGCATAATCTCTTCCCCATCAATAGGCGGCTGCCAGTTCCTTATTTGGTCACGCTCTTCAACATCTCTTAACTTTTGTTGTACGTGCTCAAAGTTTTCACGGTATTTTTTACGCTTATATTTATTTTTGGTAGTTACATCGGCATGGCAAAGGATCATTAAGCTCTCGATATCATCACCGGCTTCAAAGAGCAATCTTCTGACAGCTGAATCTGTCACAATATCCTGTGCCAAAACGATCGGTCGCAAATGGAGTAAAACCAGTTTCTGTACAAACTTCATTTTTTCATTTAAAGGAAGTTTCAGTTCTGAAAAAAGCTTGGGAACCATTTTAGCTCCACGATCTTCATGGCCGTGGAAAGTCCATCCCTGTACTTCATCAAAGCGTTTGGTAGCAGGCTTTGCAATATCGTGCATAATTGCGGCCCACCTTAACCATATATCTTCACTTTCCCTGGCAACATTATCAAGAACTTCCAATGTATGGTAAAAGTTATCCTTATGGCTCTTACCATTAATGGTCTCAACTCCATACAGGTTTACCATTGCGGGGAAGATTATTTTCAGCAGACCGGTATTAAAAAGATGTTCAAACCCGATAGAAGGCTTCTTAGACGCGACGATTTTCTGTAACTCGTCTGCTATTCTTTCCTTTGAAACGATTCTGATACGTTCTTTATTTTTGCTTATTGCTTTTAATGCTTCTTCGTCTATTTCAAATTGTAGCTGGGTAGAAAAGCGAATTGCACGCATCATTCTTAAAGGATCATCTGAAAAAGTTTCTGATGGATCTAAAGGTGTACGGATTATTTTATCTTCAATGTCCTTTAATCCATTAAATGGATCAAGAAGCTCGCCATATGTTTTTGCATTTAGGCATAGCGCCATCGCATTTATGGTAAAATCCCGACGTAGTTGGTCGTCGCGAAGGGTGCCGTCTTCCACAATCGGCTTGCGGGAATCTGCCCGATAGGATTCTTTCCTGGCTCCTACGAACTCAATATCCATGTTATCATAGCGCAGCATGGCGGTACCAAAGCTTTTGAAGATTGTAACCTTCGATTTTAGCGATTCTGCTACAATTTCGGCGAAGGATATTCCACTACCAATAACAAGTATGTCGATATCATTTTTGAAGTCCCTTTCCATAATCAGATCCCGAACAAAACCACCTATTACATAAACTTCAAAGCCGTTTTTATCTGCTAAATTACCAAGTGTCTGAAAAATAGGATGTTGTAAGTGTTCTTTCATAAGATAAAGACTATACTAGCTTTAAAAAAGCAGTATCGGCCACAAAAGTACAAAATAGCTGTCAGAATTCGGGATTAGGTTTTCCGAATTAATTCAAACTGACCGGAAGGTCCTAATTTGATAATGGTTGAAGCCGAATGCTCCTGCATATCTTCCTGTTGATATTGCACCACATAATCAACACCTTCAATAATACCAGGGTCAATCTCGCTAAACGTTTTTGGGGCCGGATTATTCGTAAAGTTGGCGGAAGTTGAAACAATCGGTTTCCGAAAGCGTCGGATTAACTCTTCACAAAAATCATTTTTGACTATTCTGATACCAATGCTTCCATCTTCTGCAGTTAGATTTGGAGCAAGATTTTTTGCACCTGAATAGATAATTGTTAAAGGTTTCTCTGAATATTCTATTAATTCATAAGCAACATCCGGAATCTCGCGGACATAGCTGCTTAAGTTGTTATCATTATCTAATAATATAATTAGATTTTTATCTTTCGTTCGCCCTTTCAGCTGATTGACTTTTTCAATTGCTTCAGCATTTGTGGCATCGCAACCGATGCCCCAAATCGTATCGGTAGGATAGAGGATAAGGCCTCCTCTTTTCAACACGTCGAGCGCTTTTTCTATATCTTGTTTAAAATTTATCATAACTTCATTTCTAGAGCCTCTGGTTGAGATACTGATAGATAATTTTCAACTTCCTGCATGATTTTATCTTTGTCGAAAGTCGATGTTATATAATCAAACCCTGAATTACCCATTTGTTTTCGTAAAGCTTCATCTTCTTTGAGAAGTATAACCTTTTCTACACACTGATCCACATTATTTTCAATTAAGAAGCCTGTTTTATTATGAATAACTACTTCGGGGATGCTACTCAAATTAAAAGCGATAATTGGTTTTTTACATAGGGATGCTTCTGCCAAAACATAGCCAAATCCTTCCCATAAAGAGGGTAATATAAAGATATCACAGCTCATTAATAAATTTTTAACGTCAGTAATAAAACCTAAAAATAGAATATTCGCCTTTACCTTTCGTTTAATAGCCTCATTTTTGAGATCGTTTTCAAGTCTTCCTGAACCACCAATTAAAATTTTATGCGGTATACCTTTGTCCTGTAATTTTTCTGAAAGCTTAATTAGAAATTGCTGGTTTTTCTCATACTCCAATCTTCCAAGGTTCCCAATTATTATTTCATTGTGTTTAGCTTCGTAAATATGGGTAAATGATTGATTTACAAAGTCCTCTATATTTATTGGATTGTAAATTACTTTTATTTTATTTTCGGGAATGATGAAAGGGTTATGCTGTAAAATAGTCCTTTTCGTTGCCTGTGAATTAGCAAGGATATCAGTAAGCCAATGTTTAAAAGAAAAACGGTTCAATAAGCTGTTTTTTATAGGGATTGCACTTCCTCTTCTATATATTATTTTTTTAATACCCGCCAGTTTTGCGGCATGAGCTGCTAATTTAACGTCATTGGGCAAATTAATGACAAGTGTTTCAACTCCTAGGTTGTTAAACGATTTTTTAAGCTGACGTATTTTTACCGGGTTTAAGAAACTAACGCCGTTGACCTTAATCAACTCGATGGTAATTATTGGGTTTAAGCATAGCCTTTTATACAATGCGCTATTTTCTCTTGTGTAAAAACACACCTTATGGCCTTTGTTAGCGAAATAGATAGCAGCATCATAATGCCACTTTTCTCCTCCACCCCAAGACATAACGGAATTAAAAAATCCAATGCATCCCATCTTAACTTAAGATTTCTTGGTATACATCCATCAACTTATTCGCTATAACATCATCATTGAATTTTTGAACAAATGAAAACCCTTCTGTGGCGATTTCTTTTCTCATGTCTTCTTTTAATAGGATTTTTTCAATTTTATCAACAAGTTCCATTGTATCTTCCGGATCTTTCAAATAAATGGAATCGGGGCCGCCTGCTTCTTTAAAACAACCGTTTTGGGTAGTTATAACAGGTGTTTTAGAATAAAGGGCCTCAATGATCGGGATGCCAAAGCCTTCAAATAAAGAAGGATACACAAAAATATCAGCTAATTGGTACAAAATGGCCAGTTCCTGATTTGAAATGCCTTTTAAGAATGTTATTTTATTTTCTAATCGATTGCTTATAATATATTCCTTTACTTCTTTTGCATAGCTGCTTTTTGCTGAACCAACCACTAGTAAATGTGTTTCAACATGTTCCATTGCCTTTACAAGTGTAAGTAAATTTTTTCTTGGTTCAATAGTTCCAACATTTAAAATAAACTTTTCAGGCAAATTAAACTTAGTAATTATGTCCTCCTTTTGTTTAGCGGTATATTGCTTCTTAAAAACATCCTGACAACCCTGATATACAACCCTGATTTTGCGTGCATCAATCCTTAGATAATGAATGATATCTTGTTTAGTTTGTTCACTTATAGCTATAACAAGATCGGCGTTTTTAGCAGCGTATTTGAATTTTCTAAAATAGATGATTCGATCTAAATAGGCGAAGTAGTGTGGAAACCTCATGAAAATTAAATCATGAATGGTTACCACACTTTTAATTCTACTTTGGCTTAAACCAATTGGGATTTCTCCGGAAAGACCATGGAAAAGAGTAACATTGTCTTTTTTTAAATCTTTTACTACATTGATTTGACGCCAAAGGTTATAAAAGAATTTATTTAAAATTGATTTTGGAACCTTCTCTATTACATTAGGTTTTTCAATTGGAAAAAGTACATTTTTCGAAACCTTTGGGTTGTATAAAAAATAATGATTCAAAGGATAATAAGTACTTAAAAGCCGTATTATATCCCTGCTATAGTTTCCTAAGCCTGTTTTGTTATGGAAAATCCTTTTGGCATCGAAACCTATATTCATTTTAAACGGCTACCTGATGTTCTCTTAAAGCATTATTCAACGATGTTTTTTTATCAGTAGATTCTTTTCTTTTACCTATTATTAATGCACAAGGAACCTGATACTCGCCGGCTGGAAATTGTTTTGTATATGAACCAGGGATCACGACCGAACGGGCCGGTACAAATGATTTGTATTCTTTGGGTTCGTTTCCTGTTATATCAATGATTTTGGTTGAAGCTGTTAAGACTACATTGGCACCCAATACCGCTTCTTCTTCAATATGAACACCTTCAACGACTATGCATCTGGAGCCAATAAAGCAGTTGTCTTCAATAATTACAGGAGAGGCTTGAATAGGTTCCAATACTCCGCCGATGCCAACTCCACCACTTAAGTGAACATTTTTTCCAATCTGAGCGCAAGAACCAACCGTTGCCCAGGTATCTATCATTGTTCCTTCATCTACATAAGCGCCAATATTAACATATGATGGCATCATGATAACCCCTTTACCGAGAAATGCGCCATAGCGAGCCAGGCCATGTGGAACAACCCGAACACCTAGTTCTTTGTAGTTAGTTTTTAATTTCATTTTGTCATGAAAAACAAAAGGGCCTACTTCAATTACTTTCATGTTTCTAATAGGGAAGTAAAGGATAACAGCCATCTTTATCCATTCGTTTACATGCCAGCGGCTTCCAATTGGTTCTGCCACTCGTAATTCTCCTTTATCTAATTTTAGAATAGTGGTTTCAATAGCGTCTTGATATTCTTTATACTCTAATAGTTGACGGTCTTCCCAAGCATCCTCTATCAGTTTTTTTAATTCTGTTGTCATATCTAAAATTGTTTAAGAGCGAAAATAGGAATTTTTTACATAAGGTTTTTAAAATGTAAAGATAAGTTTCGCTACTCATATCGTTATTAATTGAAATTTGGTAACTTTGTTATATGACGTTGAAAGAACCGGAAAAATTAAGGATCGATAAATATTTGTGGTCAATCCGAATTTTCAAAACTCGCAGTTTAGCTACAGAGGCATGCAGGGCAGGCAAAGTCAAATTGAATGGCCAGAATGTAAAACCTTCTTATTTAGTTAAAATAGGGGAGATTTACCACATTCAAAAGGGAATTGAGCGGAAAGTATTGAAAGTAATTGGTTTAAGTGAACGAAGAACCGATGCAAAGACGGCAGTAACTTTTTATGAAGATTTAACACCAGTGGAAGATACACATAGCTTTAAATCTGTCTTTCAGGCACCGATGTTAAAACGGGATCGGGGGATGGGCAGACCTACGAAGAGGGACAGGCGCGAGATAGATGATCTGCAGGAAAAATTAAAAAACGACTAAGGGTAATAAAATATAACTGATTGCAATAAATGCCCCAATTTGGGGCATTTATTGCATAGTCTTTAATTGTTAATTAGCTCCATACCTCGAATTATGTCAAAGGTGGCTGGGCTTTTGGGTTAAAAGATCGCTATAGTTCTTTGCGAAAGTGTCTTCAGAGAACTTAGATTTTGCCAGGATGTAGCCGTTGTTTGCGACTTGTGCTAGCTCCTGCCTGCTTTTATTTATCTCCTGCATTTTAGTTAGGAACCCATCGACAATATCGTCATTATCCGGATCGTCTGGTATGATAAAGCCCGTTTTGTTTTCCAGATTTACATCTATGCTAATTTCACCCACGTCTGTAGCGATTGGTATCACGCCTTGTGCCATGCCTTCGATGATGACCATAGGAAAGCCCTCAAATAGCGAAGTGATAAAAATAAAGTGCGCTTTTCTATAATACGCATTGAGCTCTTGAATGTCGGTTATTTTTCCGATAATCTGCAGGTTTTTGGGTTTGTTCCCGCTAAAAGATTCGAAATCGCCAATCATTTGAAAGGAAAAAGGGAGCTTCAGATTGTAAGCTTCTGCTGCAATTTTGACAAATAATTCAGGTCTTTTTTCATAGCTATTTCTAGCAACAAAAAGGACAGTCAGATTTCCTGAATAGTCTTTTAAGACTGGCGGATTAGCAGGGATGGGTATACCGTTTGGAATCACTTTTATTTTTGTGAGCTCTTGCAGTGCGATACCTTTCTGCTGGTAAAATTTTTTTAGCTTTTTTTTATGCCCTTCTCCCAGTAAAATTCGACGGGTTAGCATCGGGGTAACCGGTGCTGCATAATTCTCTATGGATAGGGGTAGGTGGCTTAGATCTGTATGTAGCAAATCAATCTTTACACAGCTTTGCTTAAGATGTGGAAACAGATCGTAGAAAAACTCAGAATTGCTGCCGAAGATTACTGGGTTGTCGATTTTGTTAATTTCTGCAGCAATCTTTTTAGCCATCTTCTTACGGAAGGATGTTTTCCAACCCCAGCGGTGAAGGTTTATAAGCGTGGCGTATTGTTGAAATTCCTCGCGTAGATCCTCGTTCGCTGATAAATCTGTTATGAAGCAGGTAGGTTTCCTGTCTGCAACACTTTTAATAATATTTAGGTGGACGCGTTCAGCGCCTCCTGTTTGGTATTGAGGGAAGAAGAAGAGTATATTTGATTCTATATTTTTCGTTTTCTTTCGGATAGATGGATATAGAATAAGAGCACGCAGGGTTTCTTTCCATTTCGTAATTCGCTTCATAGGTCTGGCAATTAGCTTGTTTGCGGCAGTTCTTTGTCGGATATAAAGGTACGAACTTCGTCAATTAGTGGAGTGCTATAAGCAGATTTAGGAAATAGTAACCCCAGTAATATCCGCTGCCGTGCTTTCTTTGTGCCCGTCTGCATTTGGTAGCGCAGCGGTGTTAAGAGCTTTAACTTTAGGCGTTGCAAAGGATTTTTATATTTTTTGGAGTAGAGCTTCGCTGCCATATAGTAGACGTCAATCACTTCAAAAGATTGGTCTATATTGTAGTTCAGTTTCTTCCAATATTCTTTACTAAGGCGTTGGTTGGGTATAAAATGTAATAGTTTCAATTTTGAGGAGTAGTGTAACTGGAATCCTCGTAATATCAACCGTAAGCAATATTCTGTATCCTCGACAACAAGGATATCTTTTTTTGAGTAGTTTATTAAAAATGAAGGGTACTTCTCATATATTCTTAAATAAAGATCGGTTCTTGAAACCAAGCCGGCTCCCCAAAGATGCTTGCGGTATGTAACATCGCCATCTGTTCCCTGCGCTCCAATAGCATAGCGTTCAGCGCCTGTTTTAAACCAGGTTGGAATAGGAAGGGCATCGTCCTGGAAGACCGCCTGGCTAAAGCTGCCAATTGCTCCGATGTAGGGCTGTTTGTCTATTAGTTCAAATGCCTGGTGGATATAGTCGGGGCAGAGCCTGTTGTCATCGTCGACGATGATGAAGTATGTGTATCTCGCTTGTTTTAGCCCCCTGTTCAGCGCATAATATTTACCGGCTTTTGATTCCGATAAACTTATGAAAGGGATATTGGGCTTGTTTGTGATACCGTCCCATGCCGCTCGGGCTACTGCACTGGAATTATCGGCCGAATTGTTATCCACGAATATGATCTCCCAGGAAATCTCTTGAGGCACGACTTGCTTAGCTAATGCTTGTATCGTTAGGGGAAGCTTATCTACGCCATTATAAGTGCAGACGATAATGGATATTCCGGGTTCTAATGCTATTTTTTTGTGTAAATCGTTCAAGTCCGTTAAATAGCTATTTTAATACGTTGTTTCATAGAGAGCCACTTCGCGAAATCCTGGTGAACGTCGCCACATCTTGTTTTTGACTGTTTCTTTATAGATAAGCTCATTGGGCTTGAAGTTTGCGCGTGACGATAGGGGGTGGAAAATGTGAAAGCCTACAGCAGCCCATTTAAGACGTTTTTTCTTCACTCCGGAGTTTATCAAGCGCTCGGCGAATTCATAATCTTCCCATCCCCAGCCTGTGAAGCCGTTAAAATAGCCGTTGATGCGGACATAATCGTCTAACCAAAAGGCCAGATTACATCCTTTAACATTATGAGAACTACAGGGATCTGTCTTGAATAACCAGGAAAGTAGCGGAAAGCGGATCGCATTAAATCGCGTTGTCAATCCCGAAGTCATCCAGTTAAAAGAAATCCGCTTGCTTTGTAATGCTGTTTTAGTTAACTGCTCACCGATCATTGCCCGGCTACCTTGTACGAAATAGCCTTTCTCTGCAGCGGCGAGGTGATCTTTTATAAAATGCTTATGCAATATGATGTCGCCATCAATCTCAATAATATAGTCTGATGTGCAAATTTTTAAAGCTTTGTTTAGAATAAGCGTTTTCTGGAAACCATTATCTTCATGCCAAACGTGCTCGATGGGAAGCCGATTTTTAAAACCTTCAATAAGGTCCGCCGTTTGTAGTCCAGAGCCGTCGTCTGCAATGATTACCTGATTGGGAATAATACTTTGCTTCATGACACTTAATAGAACTAACTCTAATGCCTCTGGCCATTTATAAGTTGATATGATTAAACTAATGGTCATATATGGAATTTTAATCTCCGGTTTTTTTTTGCGAATAATTTATGCAATAACCTTGCCGTAATAGGCATGGCACTCTCTTACTTTACTTTATCTTCAAACGAATTGAAAGCCAATTATGCTACACTATTAAGTTTACATTTTCTTAACTCTTAACGTGTTGTGCGATTAAAAAAATGAATAAAAAGGAAGAAAAGTTTATTTAATGTATTGAAAATCAGAATATTGTGTAGTAGCAGTAACCGCGTAGATTATTCTTTTGCACAACATTTCGACTCTGTTGGAAATATGAAAAATATCGTTGACTTTACTGTTTTCAACTCTTTAACATTTTTTCTATAATAAAACAAAGATTCATAATTTATATATCTTTGCAATTATATATGAATGATCCTATTGTTACTGTTTTTATACCTGTATATAATGGGGAGATTTTTTTGGCAGCCTCTATTGATAGCGTTTTAGCTCAAAGTTTTAATGATTTTGAATTGCTAATTATTGACGATGGGTCGTCTGATGGAAGTCTTCAAATTATCGAATCATATGAGGATAATAGAATACGTTTACTTAGGAACGAAACAAATAAGGGTATTTCCTTCACTAGAAATCGTGCGATTAAAGAAGCAAGAGGAGAGTTTCTTGCTATATTGGATGCAGATGATATTGCGCTTCCAAACAGATTGGAAAAACAGTTGAATTTCTTTCAGGCTAACCCTGAAATTGCCGGGTGTGGTTCTCATGCTATGGTTATTGATTCTAAAGGGCAGGCAACTAATGAAGTTTTTAAATTTCCAGTTGAAACAGATCTGGTAAAAACAGAATTTCTCTTCCGAAATGTTTTTGTTAACTCATCAGTAATGTATCGTTTAGATATTTTAAAAAACAGCAGAGGTTATTATGATGGCTTGTGTGAAGATTATGAGATGGCAATACAACTCAATTCTAAATATAAATTAACTAATATAGATGAGATATTAGTGAAATATCGAAAGCACAATAAAAATACTTCTAAAGTTTTTTCCGAAAAGATGAGTTTTGCTGAAAAACATGTTATTAACTGCATGCATCAGCAATTAGGTATCGAATTAAACCCTGAATTGATAACAATTCACCATAACATAATGACTGGAAAGAAAAGCTGTCTTTATTCAATAAAAGATTATGAAGATTTATTGCTAATACTTAAAAACGCAAATGAAAACAGAAACATTTATTCTATTGAATGTCTTAACGAGTTATCATTTGTGGTTTTCTACAATAGATTAAGAATTGAAAAAGATAGGAAAGCTCTTCTGCATTTTTTTCAAACACCTCTGTTTCATTGGAAATTCGTTTCTTTTAAAATGATCAGGAAAATGATCAAGCAAAGTCTTTGGCTTGAAAAATGAGGTTAACTTGTTATTTTTCTCCATAAATACGAGACACCGATTTCTTATAATGCAAGAATCCGAGGTTTATTGGCAGAAAATAATGAATTAGAAGCCGCGAGTGAAGTGTTATTTTAATTCTTTTTTTGTTGAATTTATAGTTGATTAAATAGAGCGCAGCCTTTCTGTAATTGCTACCTCTTATTCTTTTGTAAGCATTGTATTTAAACTCAGCACTTAAATCCGAGTTGTTTATCTTATAAAAAAAGAATGATTTCAATGTTTCTATAAAATTGTAAATGTCGTTATTAAGCTTTAGACCTTCCTTTTTAACAAAGTTTGCCATGCTATCAATAATCTCCAGGTAAGATTCAAAATTATGCACCGAAGGCTTTTGAGTAATTGAACTTCCTTGAATAAAATAATTGTATGTTATGTCTTTTATGACATATGCGGATTGGGCTTTGCACGCTAATTGGAATGACCAGAGATTGTCTTCATGTATTAAACCTTCTTTGAAATACAGGCGGTTGTCTGTCAGGAATTCTTTATTAACCAATTTGTTCCATGCCATCATGAACCAGTCGTTATTTAAATAACTGATAAGGATCTGGTTAGAAGTTAATTTACCTTTGTTTAACTTTAAAGGAGGGTAGATTATATTTGAACCAATCACTTGATAATCGCCAATTACAAAATCAGGTTTTGAATCTATTGCAGGCTTGGCGAGCAGCTCAATACAATCCAGCGATATTTCGTCATCGCTATCTAAAAAATAGACGTATTCACCGGTAGCTTCATTAATTCCCGTATTTCTAGCGGCTGATAAACCACGGTTAACTACATGTTTGATAATTTTAACTGATTTTTCGTATGCATTATTACGGATTGCTTTTTGAGCAATTTCCATACTTGCGTCATTTCCGCAATCGTCAATCAAGATTACTTCAATATTTTTATAGCTCTGGTTTAAAACAGATAGAAGGCACCGTTCTATATGTTGTGCAACATTATAAACCGGAATTATGATGGATACCTTCATTGTTGTTTGGTAAAAATGTGATACCTTCTAAATTATATAACCAGGTTTCGAAAAAAGTGCTGTTTTTGCCGTAGGAGTTATCTAAGAAATAGCATTTTTTGTGAAGCAGAATTGAAAGAATAGCTACATGAAGTCTGGTTGTATAAATTTCCTTATAAGAACTAATAAAGCGAGTACCCACTGCAATCAGGTTTTTCTTAAAGAACTGATTAGCATACCAATCGGTCATGCCTCTTGAAACATGCTTGGAGGCAATCATGTCATATAGACGTTTTGATGACGGATATATTTTTTCAAGGCTAGGCCAATCATGAACATCATACTTTTGATCAATGTTTACCATATTTTTAAGGCTTGCTTCAGATAGTTCTTTGTCGTTTCTCTTTAATAATAGTGTTTTATCGCTCTCTTTTACTAGGTATTTATTTAAACTGCGGGGGGGGATGCAAAAAGCCATATCAGGAAGTAACAAAGCTTTGTTGGCGCTAAAATGTGTTTTCAATAAATCAAATGACTTGTGATCTCTGGCGCAAATTGTAAGATCGGGATGATGAGCCATAATTTCGGCATCAGTTCGCAACTGTTTTTCATCTTTATAAAAGACTGTCTGCGGCAAAATAATTATTTTGTGTTCCGGGTACTTTTGTATGATATCAAGTCTAAATCGTTGATGTTCATACCAGAGGTCTCCAAAATTACCACCACCGTGCAATAAAATAATACTTTTTTTCGAGCTTTTAATTTTCGAACTTTTAAAGGTCACGATAGAAGCTTTATAAAGACATTTAAATTTTAATTTGTTTATAAAGTGTAAGGTGCCTTCCCAAATAAGCGTATCACCAATGTTATCATGATAGGGTAGATCTAAATAAACAAAGTTGTCATCGATTAGGGGGATAAGTTGATCGAAAATTGTTTCTTTTAAAGAATCTATTTTTTCTTTGAATTGCATGTCAGATTGAACTTCGTGAAATTTGCCTGTCAACCAAAATACTAAAATAAAAATAAAAAGCTATCTCATGTGAAATAGCTTTTTATAATGTTTTTAAGAAAGGCTGAAAATTATTTCTTCTCTTTCTTATATTCTGCATTTAATCCATCAACTACCTCTTTGGTAACTTCAAGACTTTTATCAGCATATAAAACTGTCGGGTTTGACGTTGAATAGGTCAAAACGAATTTGTAACCTTTTTCTGCAGAATACTTTTTAAGATATTCAGAAACTTTATCATAAAGCTTCTTGTTTTCTTCCATTTCTTGCTGGCCTAATGAATTGCTTGCATTTTGATTTAGTTTGCCTAACTCTTCCTGTTTTCTGGCTAATCTTTCTTCTGTGCTGGCGCGTTGTTCTGCACTCATCGTACCTGCATTTTTTTGATAATCAGCTACTTCTTTCTGAAAAGCAGTGCCTTTCGATTGAAGATCCGCTTGTGCTTTTTTAGCTTTTGCTTCGAAACTGGTTCTTACGTCTTTAAAGTATTCGTAGTTATTCAATAAGGAATCAGAGTTTACATAAACAATCGATTCACTGATCGAACCTTTTTCAGTAGACAAACTATCTTTCGAAGAAGAAGTAGCAGGGGTCTTCTGATTGTTGCAAGACACAAGCCCTGCAGTTAAAAGGATTGCTAATCCTGTATTTAAGAATGTGTTTTTCATTGAACGTTTTGTTTTTTAGCTGCGATGAAGATAACTTATTAATTGGCAAAGATAAAATTTCAAAGTTATTTACCAACAATTTAAATGGATAGTCAAAGTAATTATGAGAACGAAAGCTAAATTGTTTGTTATAAAGATGAAATTGTCCGATATAAAGAGTATTTAGAGAGTTCAAAATTGGAAAAAACCGCTTAAATTGCGTATTTTTGTAAATTGTAAAATCAATATATGAGCGAAGAAAATAAGAATAATTATTCGGCCGATAATATACAAGTCCTTGAAGGTTTAGAGGCTGTAAGAAAACGTCCCTCCATGTATATTGGAGATACGGGTGTAAAAGGATTACACCACTTGGTTTATGAGGTTGTCGATAACTCGATTGATGAAGCGATGGCCGGTTATTGTACGGATATATTTGTTACTATTCATACAGACAACTCCATATCAGTTGAAGATAATGGTAGGGGAATTCCTACCGGGATTAATAAAAAAGAAAATAAATCTGCCCTTGAAATGGTTATGACCATGCTTCATGCGGGTGGTAAGTTTGATAAAGATACCTATAAAGTATCTGGTGGATTACATGGTGTAGGGGTTTCCTGTGTGAATGCATTGTCTACTTTGCTTGTTGCTGAAGTTCACCGTGAAGGGAAGATTTTTAAACAGGAATATCAATGTGGTAAGCCAATGTATCCTGTGAAGGTTATTGGGGAATCTGAGCGCACGGGAACAAAAGTTACATTCCATCCGGATACTACTATTTTTACTTTATCCAATGTCTACAATTATGACACACTTGCAGGGCGCCTGAGAGAGTTAGCTTATTTGAACAAAGGCATTCGCTTGTCTCTATTGGATGAAAGAGAAGAGCAGGAAGATGGTTCATTGAGAAAAGAGGAGTTCTTTTCTGAAGGTGGATTAAGTGAATTTGTGAGATATCTGGACGGGAACCGTCATTCATTAATTCCGCAACCAATTCATATCGACGGTGTAAAACAGGGTGTTCCGGTAGAACTTGCTTTGCAGTATAATGATACCTATGCAGAGAATGTTCACTCCTATGTTAATAATATTAATACCATTGAAGGAGGAACGCATGTTGCAGGATTCAGACGCGGTTTAACACGTACATTAAAATCGTATGCTGAGAAATCCGGCTTGCTTAAAAACGTTAAAATCGAAATTTCCGGTGATGACTTTAGAGAGGGGCTTACTGCCGTTATTTCTGTAAAAGTGCAGGAGCCTCAATTCGAAGGACAAACAAAGACAAAGCTTGGAAACAATGAGGTGATGGGTGCGGTAGACGTTGCCGTTGGTGAAATCCTAGGCAATTATCTGGAGGAAAATCCGCGCGAAGCTAAGATCATTGTCAATAAAGTTATTCTGGCTGCTACAGCACGTGCTGCTGCCAGAAAGGCTCGTGACATGGTTCAACGTAAAAGCGTAATGAGCGGAAGCGGCTTGCCTGGAAAATTGGCCGATTGCGCTAATAACGACCCTGCAAAGTGTGAAATCTATCTTGTAGAGGGAGATTCAGCTGGTGGTACCGCAAAACAAGGCAGAAATAGAGAGTTTCAGGCAATATTACCTTTAAGAGGAAAAATCTTAAATGTGGAAAAGGCAATGGAACATAAAATCTATGAAAATGATGAGATAAAGAACATGTTTACTGCTTTGGGTGTAAGTATCGGTACAGAGGACGATGCCAAAGCTTTAAATTTGGCAAAGTTACGTTATCATCGAATTATAATCATGACGGATGCTGATGTGGATGGTGCTCACATTAATACATTGATCCTGACTTTCTATTTCCGTTATATGAAAGAACTGATAGAAAACGGATATTTATACATTGCCAATCCACCTCTTTATATGGTGAAAAAAGGGAAAGAATTTGAATATGCGTGGACAGAAGATCAGCGTGATGCAGCAGTGCAACGGTTAAAAGGTGCAGGTAAAGAAGAAAGCGTTAATATCCAACGTTATAAAGGTCTTGGAGAAATGAATGCAGAACAACTTTGGAGCACAACGATGAACCCTGAAACAAGAACACTTCGTCAGGTTACCATTGATAATGCAGCGGAAAGTGATCGTATTTTTTCAATGTTAATGGGAGATGAAGTAGCACCAAGAAGAGAATTCATTGAACGTAATGCCAGGTATGCTAAAATAGACACCTAGTTTAAAATGAACCAATCTCTTATTTTTGCATTCTTATTTTAAAATATAATGAATTTCGTAGAAGAATTACGCTGGCGTGGTATGTTGCAAGATATCATGCCAGGTACTGAAGAGCAATTGAATAAAGAATTGACTTCAGGATATATCGGTTTTGACCCAACCGGAGACTCTTTGCATGTTGGCCATTTAACACAAATTATGACACTGATCCATTTTCAGCGTGCCGGACATAAGCCCGTGGCTTTGGTTGGCGGAGCGACTGGGATGGTTGGTGATCCTTCAGGTAAATCTGCTGAGAGAAACCTATTGGATGAAAAAACTCTTCAACACAATGTATCCTCTTTACAAAATCAGTTGAAAAAGTTTCTCGATTTCGGACCTGAAAAGAATCAGGCAGAAATGGTGAATAATTATGACTGGTTTAAAGATTTTAAATTTCTGGATTTCATTCGTGATGTTGGAAAGCATTTGACCGTTAATTACATGATGGCCAAAGATTCAGTAAAAAAACGCCTGGAAGGTGAAACCGGAATTTCATTTACAGAATTTAGCTATCAATTGATTCAGGGTTATGATTTTCATTACCTATGGAAAAACAAAAACTGCCTGGTTCAAATGGGTGGGTCGGATCAGTGGGGAAATATCGTTACCGGAACTGAGCTGATTCGTCGGATTGATGGAGGTACTGCATTTGGTCTTACCACTCAGTTGATTAAAAAAACTGATGGTACTAAGTTTGGTAAAACGGAAGGTGGAGCAATCTGGTTAGATCCAGGTAAGACATCCCCATTTAAGTACTATCAATTCTGGTTGAATGCCAGTGATGAGGATGCAAAAAACTGGATTAAGATATTCACGCTGAAATCACAAGAAGAGATAGAAGCTGTTATTGCTGAACATGATTTAGCCCCTCATCAGCGGATCGTTCAAAAAGCCCTGGCTGAAGACATAACAATCCGGACTCATAGTAAAGAAGCGTTTGAAACTGCCATCAAAACAACGGATTTTCTATTTGGAAACGGTTCTTTAGAGTTTTTAAATCAGTTGAATGATCAGAATGTTCTTGAGGTTTTCGAGGGCATTCCGCAATTTGTAATTTCAAAAGAAGAGTTGGCATCCGGAATCAATGCCATTGATCTGCTGGCAGTGAGCACTGCTGTTTTTCCTTCTAAAGGCGAGGCACGTAAAATGATCCAGGGTGGTGGTGTTTCAATTAATAAACAGAAGATAGCCGATTCTGCTCAATTGACTGTCGACGATCTAATTAACAATAAATATATAATTGCGCAGCGTGGTAAGAAAAATTATTTCCTACTAATTGCAGAATAGTTTTTCAATCAGAGTGATGCTTTATTGGATCATCAAATTGCATCCCCGGACATCACTCTGATCAAAACGGCCAAGCACTTCAAACCGGTCGTTCTCATTTAAACGGCCCAAGTCTTGTGTCGATATAAAAGAACAGGAATTAATATTTGCCAGGTCTATAATATTTATTCCCCCACTAGATCCGTGTTTTTGATAGCTAAAAGGGTCATTGATATCTCGTATTAAAATCTTCATCCAGGAAGGACATTCAAACAACCCATTACCTTTGGAATATGCTTGCGATAGCAATTCCGTCATTCCATACTCGGCATGAATAGTTGGTACCCCAAATCCGTTGCAAAGAATTTCATGTAATTCTTCCCGAATCATTTCCTTTCGTTTGCCTTTCATACCTCCTGTTTCCATCACAATTAATTCAGGAAAATTTAATTGATATCGCTCGGTAAAATCCAACAATGCGTAAGTGACACCAAATAAAATAGTTGGAATTTTCTTTTTCTGCAAGTTCAATAAGTTTTCAAGTAGCTCATCATGGTTATAAAGAAAATAACCGCTTTCCGTATATTGGCTATTCTTTATTAAATCATCAACCATATAGATTAAGGATGATCCGGTTCTTTCAAGATAGGAGGGAAGAAGAGCCAGTATCGCCATATCCTTTTTCTTATTATAAAACTGCTCAAAACAAGTGCTGAAACTTTCTTCGTAAAGAGACAAATCACTTACGTAATGTTTGCTTGTTTGTGTTCCGGTTGTTCCGGAACTTGAAAACGTTTGTTCGCTTATTTCATCCTTGCGAATTACCTGATGCGTTTTGAAGAATTCAATAGGAAGAAAGGGTATCTCGAGCACATCATTAATCCGGTCAACCTTGATGTCCAGATAACTAAGATATTCTTTGTAAACCGGACATTCTTCGGCCTGTAGCCTAAAGATATCCAAAGATATCTTGTTGAATTCTGCCTCGCTTGAAATAGAAAATATGTCTTTTTTATCCATAATTAATACCTCAAAGGTATCAATTATTGCTGATTATCTTTCTTAAAAAGAAGCCACTTAGCCCCGAAAAGCCCGCGACAAGCGCACCTGGTATAGTTGCAATTAACGCTACAAGTATCCAATTGTAAGAGGCTTCATGTAAACCAAGCATTTGTCCTACGCGGTTGGCTAATACATGATCATTCGGGAAGCTTAAAAATAAACTCATTATCAGCCAGAGAAAGAATATACCAAGAAAAGAGATCAGAAAAGCCGATCCCCCGGTTTTAGCTTTTGCCAGGCAGCAGAGGAACACAACCGGGACAATTATCCACCAGGGAAGAAATAACTGAGTGATAAATGCAAGTAAAATAATAAGAAGAAAGAGGATCATATCGTTGCTTATGGATTGTTTGTTAATTCAATTCTGCTAATAATTCCTTTTTGATCGGGCTTATTGTTTTCGAGAAATAGCAAATTGTTTAAATCTCCCTTTTCCCAGGTTGCAATCTGGTTATCGTAAAATCTGCTGCCCGGGTTACCTGACTGGCCTCCCGGGATGACTCCATACGCTTTTGGATGATCTCCCAATAAAACCACCATCCGCCAGGAAGGGCCGTTTTTTTCACTATTAGCATTGATTGTATGCTTCGAGCCTCCTACTTCCAGAAACCGTGATCCGAATCCTTCAATGGCTGCTAAATGGGGGACATGAGTCTTTTTAACTTTGGCCCATTCCCAATTTTCCTGTTGGCCATAGTTGTCTTCTAGTTGGCGGATTGCTGTTTTAAATGCCGTGATAACGACTTGATCTCTTGTCCTTTTTTCAGTTGCTGTTGAAAACCAATGGGAATCCGGTTCGTATAAGAGAAGATGGATGGTTCGGTCACGACTCGGATAGCGCATAATCGCCTTCTCTATCTTAAACTTATCTTGCCATATTAAATTATACAGTTCGGTACTCCATGTTTCAAAGATGGATGCTGCTTTAGACTTAGCATCATAGTGGTTATTCCATTTTTTTATAAGAGAAAGGCTTTTAGACTCCAGCTCGTTTAAATCCTTTTCTTTTTCTACGATCGTAATTAAGGTATCAATGATGTTTTCTGCAAAAATACTGTAATCATCCGTCTGTAATTCTTTAAAGCTTTCAAAAGACGCATTGTGCATTGTATCCAATTGTGTATTTATTCGATGCGCACGCTCATAGGGAGCAAATTCCCAGCCGAGATAATAAGGATAGGTTTGATCGACAGGCCATTGATTAGCAGAACTAACATAGCCACGTTTCGGGTTTTTTACAGTTGGATTTTCTACATACGGAATTCTATTATGCCATTCATCAGTAGGGTCATTTCCATCCAACAGGAATTTCCCTTGCCTTTTTTCCCGTAATGGAAATAAGCCATTGGATGTTATTGAAATATCGCCTTGCCGGTCTGCAAAGACAAAGTTTTGGGCTGGTGCAGAAAAATATTCTAATGCTTGTCTGTAATCGTTATAGTCTTTCGCCTTGTTCAGGTCATAAAATGCTCTCAACTCATTTGATGGCAAATGTGCAACCCATTTTAAAGCATGGTCTTCAGGAATATTGTCTGTCATTTTAAATTGATCGGGTTTGGTGTTCTTTAAGTAGCTAACCGGACCATGATGGGTATAATAAACGGTATCACTAATGGTTTTTTCCCCTCGTATTTTTATTTCTTCTATTCTGATTTTTGTTTTTCTCCAGTTTCCACTTGATAAATATTCGTGGCGAGTACTGTCTTTAAATTGAATTTTATACCAATCCAATACATCCGAACCTACATTGGTTACACCCCATGCGATATCCTTGTTAAAGCCGATGATTACATTCGGAGCACCGGGGATTGATACTCCATAGACATTTATTCCGGGAGCATGAAGCTGGATTTGATACCAAATGGATGGTAAGGTTAAGTCAAGGTGGGGATCATTCGCCAGGATTGGAAAACCAGTTCTTGTTCTACTCCCCGATATAGCCCAATTGTTACTCCCTATGTTTTCTGGTTTATTAGAAGTAAGTAAATTGTTAGTAAAGGGCCAGTCTGCGCTTTTACCGCTATTCTGCTTTCTCTTTGTATTTACAATTACCGGGGAATTAAGAATTGCCACATCATTATTATTTTCAAAATCCCAAATCGTTCCTTCAGGGATGATTGGGTCTTCTTTAAACGGGTAATTTGGAAACAAATCATTTACAAGCTCTTTACCATATTCTTTAAGGATATTGCTCATTGCAAGTTCGTTCGTTCCTCTTGCCAAGGTTGCTGACATTAATTTGAGTAATAAGGCAGAGTTTAGGGGAGTCCAGGGTTCCGGAGCATAATTTAGAATCTTAAATTCTATTGGATAGTTTTTAGGAGAAAGTTCTTGGATATATGCATTTATGCCTTTTGAGTAAGCTTCCATAATAAGCCGGCTTTTCGGATCAGTCATGCTTTCTTTAAGCATGGCCTCTGCTCCAAACACCATTCCCATTCTTCGCTGATAACGATCAAGTTCGATGGCTTTTTTTCCGACTACTTCTGATAGCCGTCCGGATGCATAGCGGGTTTGAAAATCCATTTGCCACAGACGGTCTTTTGCTGTCATATATCCTTGGGCAAAATAAAGATCATGGTCATTTTGAGCGAAAATGTGAGGTACACCTTGTTCATCCAATAAAATATCTACGATACCATTCAATTCCGGTTTACTGAGAGAGGATTGTTTAGGGGGGCTTGTACTTTCTGCATTTTGCCAAAATCCGGTAAAGGGATTAAGAAATTTTCCTAATGGGGGAATGTCACCTATTTTAAGATTAAATAGGATAGTAAAACTCAATGCAATAAAAAGAAATACAAAAAACTTTATTAGATACGTGTCTTTCATCAGAACCAATTGCATTTTCCCTTCATTAAAGATATGTAATAATTTTGATATAAAATTTTCTGGTAATAAAAAACTCCACAAAACGAATTTTGTGGAGTCTGTACAATAAGTTGTAAGTCGGGCTTATGCCTTTTTGTTGTTTAAATCATTGATTTCTTGTTGTTCCTTCAGTCTGTCAACATTATTTGCTTCACCAAAATTTTCAGTTTTATCTGAAAACGCGTTTAACAAATCATTGATTGAATCAAAGTTGTCGGCAGTTCTTTGATGCATATCTGATAGAACGGTTTCCAATCTTTTATCGTTCAAATCAAAGTTATCAACTTCAAGTCTTCCCAATTTTTCAATGATTGCCTGCTGGCTATTTTTTAAATCCTGTAATTGACGGACAATCTTTTCCATCAATTCAAACTTTTTTAACTTGTCCATATTTACGTTGTTGTTATATTAATACAAAATCACTGAAAGTAGAACAAATTACAACGCAAATTGTTTGAGCTATTGTTTCATGCTTAGTATTCTAGAGACATATTTGCCAATGATATCAAATTCAAGGTTGACTTCCGTACCCACATCAATGTATTTAAAATTTGTATGTTCAAGTGTATAAGGGATAATTGCCACTGTAAACTGATCTGCGTCTGAGTTAAAGACAGTTAAACTGACGCCGTTAATACAGATTGAACCTTTCTCAACGGTCATATTGCCGATGGAATCGTCATATTGAAATGAAAAGAGCCAGCTTCCGTTTTCATCTTTTTTTGAAATACAAACGGCTTTCTGATCTACATGACCTTGAACGATGTGGCCATCCAACCGTCCACCTACAAGCGTACAGCGTTCCAGATTTACTTCATCACCAATTCTAAGATTGCCAATTGTGCTTTTAAGCAGTGTTTCATTAATTGCAGTTACCGTATGTTCATCTCCATTAACTGCCACTACAGTTAAGCAGACGCCATTATGTGAAATACTTTGGTCAACTTTTAACTCATTTGAAATTGGAGATTTTATAGTTAAATGCTGATTGCCGCCTTCATGAATTACGCCAGTAACTGTTCCGAGGGTCTCTATTATGCCTGTAAACATATTTTATCTAATTATTAATTCGATTTCTTTTCCAATTCGTAGAAGGCTGTTGAGTTTCTTCCGTTAAATTTACCTTGTTATTTATTGAATTTCTTTTCTCCGAAAAGAGGTGATTCATTAATAACGCAGCAATTTTAGCTTCTTCTTCATTTTCCGATACGACTGTTGCATTGTTAAAGTAGGATTCGACAAATCCTGTATTATATTTGCCTTCTTTAAAAACCGGGTGATTCATCACAAACTTTCCGAAAGCCAGGGTGCTTTGGATACCGGTAATTTCATATTCATCAATAGCCCGGTCCATTCGCCGAATAGCTTCTTCACGGCTACTACCCCAAGCAACTAATTTGGCAATCATGGGATCGTAATATACTGATATTTCCATACCAGCCGCATACGCATTATCAACCCGGATTCCGGGGCCCTCAGGGAGTTTATATGTTTGCAGTGTACCCATATCCGGAAGGAAATTATTAGCAGGGTCCTCTGCATAAATACGTAACTCGATGGCGTGACCATTAATTTTTAATTCTTCTTGTTTTAGCGTCAACGCTTTTCCCTGGGCTATTTTAATTTGTTCTTTGACGATGTCTACCCCGGTGATCATCTCCGTAATTGGATGTTCTACCTGCAACCTGGTGTTCATCTCCAAAAAGTAGAAATTAAAGTTTTCATCCAGAATAAATTCAACCGTTCCGGCACCTATATAGTTACAGGAACGCGCAACGTCGATTGCAGATTTCCCCATCGCCTGACGTATTTTTTCCGGTAAAATAGGTGAGGGAGCCTCTTCTACAACCTTTTGATGTCTTCTTTGAATAGAGCATTCTCTTTCAAAGAGATGGATAATATTTCCATATTCATCTGCTAAGATTTGAATTTCAATATGTTTAGGTGAAATAATATAGCTTTCTAAAAATACTGAATCATCTCCAAAAGCAGATTTTGCTTCTGAGATTGCTAATTTCAGTTCTTCTTCAAAGTTTTCTTTACTTTTTACCGCACGCATTCCCTTACCACCACCTCCGGCGGCAGCTTTAATTAATATGGGGAAGCCAATTTCTTCAGCTTGTAATTTTGCTTGTTCGATATTGTTTATTGCTGATTTTGTTCCTTTAATCATAGGAATTTGATAGTCCAAAGCAGCTTCCTTGGCTGATAATTTATTCCCCATAATCCGCATTGCTTCAGGTGAAGGACCGATTAGCTTTATTCCTTCTTTTTCTAAAGCTTCAGCAAATAGCGGGTTTTCAGACAGAAAGCCATATCCTGGATGAACTGCATCAGCATTGGTGGCTTTGCAAGCACGGATAATCTTTTCAATATTAAGATAAGATAAATTCGAAGGCGATTCCCCTATGCAAACTGCTTCATTTGCATATAGAACGTGGGCTGATAGACGGTCGGCCTCAGAGAAGACAGCAACTGTTGCTATATTCATTTCGTGAGCGGAACGCATGATCCGCACTGCAATCTCACCCCTGTTAGCAATTAGAATCTTTTTCATAATTAAAATCTTAATTTCATTTTAATATATTATACTTGTTCTTCTGTTAAGAAGTTATTTGGGTAAGGTTTGTTATTTCACAAACTTAAGCGAAAATGCTTTTATTACCAAGAAGGTTATATTTAAGAAATATACCAAAAAATTATTACTAATTGTAAAAAGTACACACTAAAGAATATTTATTTTAGGTGCTTAAATATTGTAATAGCAGCTCTTAAACGTAGATTTTTATCTTTTTATGAAGTAATTGTTAAAAAAATAAAAAATTAAAATTTGTAAAAAATAAGGAAAGGTGTATTTTGTGCAAGAATTAAACAATTTAATACGTTGAAAATAGAAAGTTTTAATTAAAATTCAAATATGATCATTATTGCAGACGGCGGATCAACAAAGACCAATTGGTGTTTATTAGATAATGCAGGGAAAAAAGTCTATTTTAATACTGAGGGATACAACCCCTATTTTGTGAGTAGTGAATATATTCAAAACTCATTAAAAAAAGGTTTGCCCAACGATTTGCCAATTGAGCAAATTGACGAACTATATTATTATGGAGCAGGGGTACATAACGAAGAGAAGGCAAATATTATAAAAGACGCTTTTAGTGTTTTGTTTTCAACTGCAAAAATATCTGTTGGTCATGATCTGTTAGCGGCTGCAAGAGCTTTACTAGGTACGGAGACAGGTTTTGCAGCGATTTTGGGAACCGGTACGAACACTTGTATTTATGACGGTGAAGATGTAGCTTTTAATATAGATTCTGCGGCTTATATTTTAGGAGATGAAGGAAGTGGATGTTATATTGGTAAAAAACTTTTAACAGATTATGTACGCGGATTGATGCCAGAAAATGTACGTGAAGAGTTTTGGAAAACATATCAAATCACCCCGGATGAGGTAATGGATAAAGTTTATACACAACCACTAGCCAATCGTTTTTGCGCAAGCTTTAGTAAATTCGTTTACGACAATAATGTAAATATTGAATACTCAAGAAATATAGTGAAAGTATCATTTGTAGATTTCTTTACAAATCTGGTTTCTAAATATCCAAACTATAAAGATTATACCTTTAATTGTATTGGTTCGGTTGGTTATAATTTCAGAAATGTGCTGGAAGAAACCGCTAATGAATTTGGAATGAAGGTTGGTAAAATAACCCGTTCTCCAATAGATGATCTTGTAAAATATCACCAAAACAAAAAATAGTCTGAAATCTATTCAATTCAATCATAAGGGCTGTCTCAAAGGGATAGCCCTTTGTTGTTTTTAAAAGCTTAAGTTTCTTTTTTATATATTGACAACACATATGAAGCAAAGTGCAGGTATTTTACTTTACAGAGAATCAGATGGAATACTGGAGTTTTTTTTAGTGCATCCCGGCGGACCATTTTTCCGTAATAAAGATGTCGGGTGGTGGACAGTACCAAAAGGGGAAATCCTTCCTGATGAAGAGCCGCTGAATACCGCAATAAGAGAATTTGTGGAGGAGACAGGTTATAAGCCATCAGGCGACTTCATCATGCTTAGACCGATTGTTCAAAAAGGAGGGAAGCGGGTATTGTGCTGGGCAGTCAAAGGTGATCTTGATCCGAATTTATCAACTTGTAATACTTTTGAATTGGAATGGCCTCCGAAGTCAGGTAAAATAAAAACTTTTGCTGAAGTGGATAAAGGAGGTTGGTTCAATTATGACGATGCCAAAATGCTGATTAATGATAAGCAGGTAAGTTTTCTTGATGAATTTATCAGTTTACACACATCCCGATAGTCCCTAAGATTTATAAAGCCATTCAGTTGCAAGGTATTCCAGGGTGGCTAAAACCAATTGTATTTGTTTATGTTATCCAACATGAAGTGTTGTGTAATGCCTTGGGCTCAAAACATAGATAAAGATGACTACTAAGACTCCGAAAAAAAAATGGTCAGGTAAAGTAACTGAAACCAGCAATGCACTGGATCTGGAAAAAGACATTTTCGATTCGCCTGACCCTGTGAAGATTGCAGATTCTTTAAAGCGTTCAGCAGAAAAGAGCAAGCGTAAGAAAGGTACACCTTTTCAGTCTGCTATGTCCATGCTTACTTTTTATATAAACAGGGCTGGGAAAAACCTGGATGCTTCTCAAAAGAAAGTCCTTGAAAATGCAAAAAATGAATTACGTAAAGCATTCGGACGGGAGCCGGTTCATAAATCGTAATATATGTAGTGTATATTACTCACCAAAAATGTAAAAGCAAACAAAATTGCAGATAAATTATACTTTTCGTTCTAAAATAATATCGATTTCTTCTTTAATTTTTTTATTTGAGCTATTAGAAAGGAAAAACTCTTCATAGTATGCTTTTATAAAAGCGGTTAGGGGTGTAGCAACTAGTGCACCGATCAAGCCAAAAGCGCTTGCCATGGCTAACATGACGAATAGTGTGGATACCGGGTGTAAATTCATGGTGGAAGCGCGAATGCGTGGCATAATAAAGTCTCCCGTGATTTCATTCAAAACAAGATAAAATACCAGTACCCAAAACGCCGTCAACGGATTAATAGACAGAGCGATTAAAACGGGTGGAATGGCCATAATATAGAGGCCTAATTTTGGGACCATTTCTGCAAATAGGGCTAACCCAACCCAGATCCATACTCCAGGAACATTCATATAGGAGAGAAAGAAAAATACTGCAATTGCTTCTATTGAACCTACTACAAAATTAGACCACATCCAGCCGACCATCATTTTAGAAGCTCTGGCGAGAGCATGGGCAGCTTGTGGTCTTTTTTCTTCTGGAAAAAAAGTTAAGTAGGTTTCAAGCAAAGGAGCCGGGTTAATAAGCATGTAAACGACAATGCTAAAAAACATAACGAGAAGAAAAATGATACCAATTAATGAGAAAGAAAAAAGACCGATATTGGTGACAACGTTTACAGCCGAAGGTAAATTATCTTCCAGGCTTGAGCTGTCTAATAATTTTTCTTGAAGCGTTGGGTAGTCTTTTAGCAGGAGCGAGAGCTCTGCTTTGAGATCTTGATAGTAAGTAGGTAAATTGGTGAAAAGTGCACTTATTTGTTCTAATATTTTAGGAACTACGAGCCAGCCCATCAGAAACAAAAAAACGAGCATGGCAAAAAATACAATTAACGCAGCGGCGGTTCTGGGAATCTTTTTTGAAATCAGCCACATGGTAGGCGCATTGAGTACTAAAGTCAATACAATAGCAAAAAAGAAAAGGAAAAGAATACTGATCGTTTCATAGGCAAACCATAATCCAAAAAGTAAGGATGCCGCCAGAAATAGCAGTTTGACATTTGATTTATACTTGTGATCCGGAGAATAATTAGCCATACGCTTAAATATTAGGTAGTAAATAAAATACTAATAATATACAGCCCAGCTGCTAAATGTCACAAAGAGTTATTGCTTTGCGTAAAGAGGCTAATTTATCAGTATGTAATGGTATAAACTCTTGCGCTACAAATCCTGTAAAGCCGGTCTTTGCAATGGCATGCATAATGGCCGGATAGTATAATTCCTGATTTTCATCCAATTCGTTCCGGCCAGGCACACCCGCAGTATGATAGTGTGCAATATAAGTGTGGTATTTACCAATGGTGGCAATCACGTCGCCTTCCATAATCTGCATATGGTAAATATCATAAAGCAATTTGAAATGTTCAGAACCTATCCGTTCACATAAAGCCGCACCCCAATGTGTGTGGTCACATTGATAATCATGATGATCTACTTTACTGTTTAATAATTCCATCACCATAGTAACGTTGTGTTTTTCGGCTATAGGCATTAGGCGCTTTAGGCCTGTTGCGCAGTTTTTTAGTCCTTCTTCATCGCTTAAACCGTTACGGTTGCCAGAAAAACAAATAATATTATTCAATCCTGCTGCGGCCACTTGAGGTATTACTTTTTCATAGCTCTCTATCAAAGTATTGTGCAGGCTCAGGTCATTGAAGCCTTGTGTAATGCCTAATCCGGCTCCCTGTGCCATGGCACAGGTTAGTCCATGCTTTTGCGCAACAGCCCATTCATTCGGATCCAAAAGGTCAATAGCCGTAATGCCCATCTCTTTTGCAGCATTGCAAAGTTCTTCAAGTGGAATATCGCCATAACACCAGCGGCATACAGAGTGTTTAATGCGTCCTTTTAAATGTTCGGGGTTAACTTTTTTTGCGAATGCAGAGCCAGCTGAAGATGCATTGATTAAGCTAAAGGCTGCTGTTCCGGCAATCGTTTTTATGGATGTTCTTCTTGATATATTTTGTTTTGTCATCGTGTTTATTGATACTGTCAGAACTAGATTCTAATGGATATAATTTTCAGGCTTAAAAAAATGAAGTCGGTAGTAAATATAAGATTACTTTTTTAAAAACCTAAATCTTGGCTTATCGGCTAATCTTACGTGATTAACGCACAAGTAAGTTTACATCAGCAGCAAGTCGATGCGGTGGGCATGTACAATGTTGAGATCATAAGACCATGAAAACACAGTAAAAAGGCCATCTTGTGAAGCGACCATGGCCATGGCATCGTGTTGATCATGAACAAACTGAGCGGCGGCCAAATGACGAGTTCCTCCAATCTCTGTAATATCGAGCAACTCCGCTTCTTTTCCTTTAACAGGTTCGGATAACAGGATCTGTGCTACCGGGATTCCATCGTTGGAGCGTGCTACCTTCGCACCAAAGGCCAGCAGTTGATGCTCCCTTGTCATTACCGTAGCGCCGTCAATAGCAGAAAATCCGCCAATGGAGTTGATTGCCCTGCGTAGTTGAGATTTATACTCGCCCGTGTAGTCAGTTTTTTCCTGTATTCCCTTGTTGCTAGCAATCAATGCATACGGCGGATCCAAAAGGTAGTTGACTGGATGAACAATTGATTTTAACCAATTATGACTGTCAGCAGGTACAACGAGCATTAATGCTCCCCGCCCATGTCGACGCATGGCCACTGCCAGTTCTACTAAAATATTTACCGTTTCTTCTTTAATAGAAGATACCGGAAAACCAAGGAGGACGGTCAGCAGATCCGGATAATTGTCAAGATACCCCCATTGATTTTCATCAACAAGCTTGATTTGATCGCCTTTTAACATTGCAATGTTGATAAATTTGCCACTACTACCCGCATTCTTTTGTTTAATTATTAATAAGCCCGCTTCAATTACCTCAAGTACAAAACATGAGGCAGGCACATTGTGCGTAGTTCCCCAGATATATAAATTGTCGCCATCATGCCATACGCCCAGGTGAGTGCCGGGGTCTATCACCGCGGGCGATAGTTTTACCAGATGATGTGGGGTTAACCGTTGTTTGTGCTTTAGAATCAGGTTGTTTTCATTTGCATTAGGTGGTAAGTAAGCCACAGAAATTTTGGGTACATAACCCTCTTCATGTCGCAGACTTGCCCAAAAGGCAGTATCAATGATTCCTTCAATCACGTATCGGTCCGGAACCAGTGAAGCTTGCCTATTCTCTTGCTGAGCAGAGTTATGCTGTTTTTCGAAATGTTCATTTATTACAGCAGAGACCATTTTTGCTGCCAAATATGTGGGTTCTGAAATCATGTTTTTTCACAGGTAAAATGCTTAGGTATTCCAGTATGCAGGAGAACCAATAAGCAAATTACGAAAAAATATCATTTTTGAATAAAAGTTCCTAACCCTTAACATGATTGCACATTCTCTTTTTCTTTAACCAGGGTTTTAAGTCCCAACTAAATCTGATGCGAATTCGTAAGGAAGGTGCATTTCAAAGACTCCATTTGCTATAAACACATCGGATCATTTATTATGAAACGATATGAAATGATTCTCTGTTTTTGTATCGTTTAAGTACTAAAACTATCCAGGTTGATAAAATAAAAGGGGCTGTCAGTGTAATTACTCCCGTTCTGGCTAATCCTATATTTAATAATACGGATAATATAATAGCAATAGTAACCCATTGAAAGTCGCTTCGTTTTTTCTCAGCCAAAGCTATTGCACAAAGTATGCCGTTGTATCCCATCAAACCTGCATTCAGCGTTGATACAGGTTCTGAAAGAAGCCATCCAATTAGTAAGCCCAATAAGGAAGCATAAAAAGCATATAGAGCCGATAGCCTGGAATTTATTAAAATGGCGAGCAAGAAGAATAGACCGCTGATGATATTCTCTTGGAACATTACCTGGCCAAAGCCATTGCTTGAAGCGGAAAGGAAATCCATTTTTTCAGTAAGAACTGCTGAAGAAGAGAGAAGCTTTAAATTAAAGACAAATAATAATAAACCTAATAGAATCCAGGTTGTTATCACAAATGGTGCAGTAAAAGGCGGACCGATTCTTTTTAAGTTATGCATGACAAGCGTTGAACATATAGCGCCAATGACCAAAGCAAAACTCGTAAACGGGTTAAATTCAAAGAAAAACAATACAGCAATTCCAGTCAATGCGCCGTTAAAACCATAAAGCCCATTTTCAATATCTTCTTTTGAATATTTTAAAATATAAGCAGTGCCCGTACTTATGATTGTACCAGCTATGGCTGCAAAACCCAAAAGCCAGGAGTTGTAAAAAATTCCAGTTAAAAACAGGATTCCGGAATAGATGTTATTCTGAAACATGACCTGTCCGATGCCACGTAGAATTATTTGTATACTCTGAATAAAAGAAGAGAAAGACGGCATGATGAAATTATGTAAGAGCTTTCAAAAATTCACCAATAATAGGAAATTAAAAGCTAACAAGCTCTACAAAACAAATCATTGCTTGGTATTTTCTTTGACAATAATGCCCTCGAATGGGCAGTCCGCGAAGCGAGGAATAGCACTCGTCTTTCTAAGGTATGTCAGTAACTATTATTGAGACAATTTTATACGGTAAACACGATAGGGAAAGGTTGTTTTGTCTTGATCATTATTCCATTGGGGTAAACGATTTACTTGAGCAGCAGAAACATACAAGTATCCGTCGCTGCCGATGCCTAGCGAGTCAGGCCAAATCAGCCGACTGTCTTGAACAAGTGTAATGAGTTGTCCATCCGGCGAAAAATATTTGATACTGTAATCAGTTGACGATGTCATATAGATATTTCCCAACGCATCAGCAACCATTCCATGACAAACTACAGTTTCACCCAAATCTTCTACCAATTTAGCCAGGGCCGTGTCATTGAGGCTGGGATCTGCCAGGTATTTTGTTTCTATCCGATAAAGATGTAAACCGTTTATGGGCCTGAAGTAAAAATAATTATTGTCTTTCGTTAATGCAATGCCATTCACATTGGATTTAAATATATTTCCGTTTTTATCTGCCATCTCATGTCCTTCGTAGGATAAAGCAAAATTTGGAGTGGCCAACGTCATTGGCTGGTTATGTAAAGCCAATCTCGTTTTTCCAGTTTTTAAATCTAATACAACAATTGCGGCTTGACCAGGATCTGAAAGATAGGCTAATTGTTTTTCTGTATCTACCCGAACATCATTCAGTCCGGATTTTTCCTTTGCTAAATCCTCGAATTGATAAATGCGCTTTACCTCATTACTGGCCAGATCGATTTGCAGCAATTTAAATTTACCTGCATTTGCTTCTTCGCTTCCATCTTTATCTTTTCCAAAAACGGAATTTTTAGAGGCCGGTTTTGAATCCAATACCCAAAGTTGATCTTTTGTATCTACATAAATATCCTGCACATTCACAAAAGTGCTGTCTTCCGATCCGTTTTTAGTATTCCATTTTTTACTTGGATAGGCAACGCGTTCACCATTGATTATCTCTGTCAATCCAAAAACAGAGGGTTCTCTTTTGGGAAACGAAACAAATAAACGATTATCCGAGGAAACACTTACTCCGATAGGTTGCGACTCTCCAAATTCGGCTACAACTTCTAAACTATCAGCGTGAAATGGTTGTGCTACTATCTTCATTGGAATAGTTAATAAAGTACAAAGACCTGCAATTAGTAATTTTGTTAATTTAATATGGTGCATAAATCAAGGGCTTGAATAAATTGATATTATTCTTTAACAATAGATTGAAACAATTGTTATGAGTAATTAATTATAATAAGGTTCCTTTTAATAATATTGCTGCTATCGTAAAATAAATAATCAGCCCGGTAACATCAACCAATGTAGCTACAAAAGGCGCTGAAGAAACTGCCGGATCTTGTTTTAATTTTTTAAGTGCAATTGGAATCATTGAGCCACTTAATGTTCCCCACATGATAATGCCAATCAAAGAAAGAAAAATAGTAATTGCGATTAATAGCCAGTGAGGTCCATAATCATACCAACCTAATTTTTGCCAGGCTGTGATACGTATAAAACCAATAGATCCGATTATGATGCCCAATAATAACCCTGAAAGAAGTTCCCGTCGCATGACATACCACCAGCTTTTTACAGTCAGTTCCCTGACTGCTAATGCACGAATAATTATTGTGGCCGCCTGTGATCCGCTGTTGCCTCCACTGGAAATGATTAACGGCACAAATAAAGCCAGGACCACTGCCGCTGCAATTTCCGCTTCAAAATAGCCCATTGCCGTTGCCGTAAGCATTTCGCCTAAGAATAAAACAATAAGCCAGCCTGCTCTTCTTTTTATCATGGAAAATAAGGTTGTTTTTACATAAGGAAACTCCAATGACTGGGTACCTCCGAATTGTTGCATCTCCCTTGTGTTCCGATGTTCCACTATATCCAGAACATCATCAATCATAACGATGCCTAATAGAACATTTTCGGCATTCGTAACAGGAAGAACGGTTTTATCGTATTGTTTAAAACGGGAAATTGCTTCCTCAATCGTGTCACCGATATTTAATTTCAGGTATTTCCAATTCATAATATCCCCGATTGTTTTCGAAGTATTATTGAGGATTAGTTTGCGGATAGGCACGGCACCCAGTAGTTTTCCTTTATGATCGGTAATGTAGATTGTGTTGGCAGCATCATTGTCTTCATGATGTAATCGAAGATGGTCCATCGCCTCCACAATTGTCATCTCAGGGCTTAGTGTGCAAAAAGAAGTATTGATTAACCGAGCTACGCTATGTTTGGGATATCCAAGCATATCCTCTGTCAATTTGCGGTTTTTTTGATCTAGTAATTCTAAAAATTCAGAGCGTTTTAAACCTTTTAACGGTGTGAAAAAGTAATTTCTGGTATTAGAACTCAGATGATTAAGAAGCCAGCCCGCTCTATCTTTAGGTAGTGCATCGATTATATGTTTTTGAAGATAAAACCCCAGATAATTGAAAATTGAAAGTTGTATATCCTGTGTCAGTTTATTAAATTTTATGATTGAAGATTTTAGCGGAAGATTATTTAACATCCCGGCAATTTCTGAAGGGTGAGAGTGCTCCCAGTCTTCTTCTAAAAGCGACTCTAACTTATCCGATAAGTTTCCAACTTTTTGTTTTTCTTTTATCATTTAGATCAGTTTGTTTATTAATTCAATGTCATTGGCATTTATTCTACTTCTTTTCCAAACTATAAACATTCCTTTTCACTGTCCAATGGTAGAACAGATGAATATCTAATGTTTTGAAATCTTTGTTTGATTAATCAACAGCTGTTTGTTTTTATTGTTTTTTTTACATTTTTGTTATCCAGCCTTTTGTTGATTCTTTTTCAATCAGGTAAAAATCATTGTATTCACCAATCACGTTAAGGGTAGTGCCCATGGGGTAATCCTTTATTCTGGCAGACAATTGATTGGGTTCCATGTACATTAATTCAGCTTGTTTTAAAATGATCGTTTTTAGAGGTCGGGAAATATTGATCACCTGATTTTGTAGAATAAACGTTTTGCTTTTATCCGGCAGAATTACCCGATAACCATTTAGAGCAGCTGCCTCAATTATCAAAGGGATGTGATTCAAGTTGCTGTTTTTTAAGGCGGCTCGTACTGTATCGCCAATTTGTTTTGTATCTGCAATGATTCTGGATGGGTTTGACTTTCCGGGCCGTATAAACGGGAGGGGATCAATAGCACCATTCTGAGTATAAATACCAAAATGAAGATGGGGCGGAGTCGTGCGTGCATTGCCGGTATTTCCAACCAAACCAAGCGTGTCTCCTATGACGACTGACTGGCCCGTAACGACTAACTGACTATCCAGGTGCGCATAGTACAAATTAATGGGTCGACCTGCAGGTTTTAGAAATACTACCTTTCCTCCTAAGTTATTGGTGCCTACTCTGCTTATTATTCCATTCGCCGCTGCTACAGCAGGAGTGAGGCGGTTTGCAAAAATATCGACTCCTTCATGCTTTCTGGCACCGGCATCTCTTTCATTGCCAAAAAAGCTGCCGATATTTTGCCTGGCAGTTGTTACGATGGGGTTCGCTAAAGAAGGTTCTGCAGTAATTTTGAGCTCATATGATATGTCTGATAATAATTCGGGTTGAATACGAAGAATATATTTCCCGTCGTTTTGAATGTCATAGATCAGCAATGTATCACCGATATCTGCCGCCTGCAAATGCTTGAGTTGTTGACTGGTATCCTGGCTTGCTTCAAACAAATCAATAAACAACTGAACACTATCTGTTGCCTGCAGCGTTAGTTCTACCTGTAATTGTTCTCCATTTTTCGCTTCAAAAATAAAACCCGCAGCCTCAGGTTTATCACCGGCAAAATACGCTTTTTCCAGATAAGGTATATTAATCGTTACAGGTTGGTGAATGCTTCGCTTTGAGGCATTTAGCCACTGCGTGTATAAGGTACTTTTAGTCAGACCGGCGTCTTTTAGCTGTTGTTTATATTGCTGATGTGGATACTTGCTTTTGAAAAGAGGGCCAGTGAGCCGATTGTTGCATGAAACCACCATCATGCAAATAGCAGCTATCATAGCGCATATAAAGAAAATAGTGTTCTTGTTCATATTGTAAAGAACAACTTACCTGGAAAAATGTTGGTAAATAGAAAAAAGGAAGACATACACTGATAGATAATCCAATATGAATGATTTGGAAGTGACCACCATAGGTTCAGGAGATGCCTTTAACAGTGGTGGCAGAAACCATACTTGTTTTTATATTAAAAGCCAGTTGGGATCTATGCTGATTGATTGTGGCGCATCCGCTTGTGTAGGGTTGAAACAGGCCGATATAAACAATGAAGAAGTTGATAGCATTGTTATTTCACATTTTCATGGTGACCATTATGGCGGGTTACCATTTTTTCTCCTGGAGGCTGCCGTGCTGAAGAGAAAAAAACCGCTGACAATTATAAGTCCGCCGGGCTGTAAGGAAAAAGTCGAGCAGCTCTTAACGTTGCTTTATCCCGGCAGCACTGTACTTGAAAAGCTAACAATCCATTTTAAAAGTTTTCACCCAAATGGTGTACAGGCAGCAGAGCATATAAATATACTGGCTCTTCCTGTAATACATAAGAAAGCCACCATGCCACATGGCGTCAGAATTCATATCGGAACAAAAATAATTAGTTACTCCGGCGATACTGAATGGACTCCAAATCTTGAAATACTTGCCAAAGATGCGGACTTATTTATTTGTGAATGCAATTTTTATGCACTTGCTATAAAAGGACATCTGAATTATAAAACACTTTTCAAAAACTTAAGTAAACTGGGTTACAAGCGTATTATGCTTACCCATTTTGATAATGAAATGCTTCAAAATCTCGAAAACGTAAAACTTGAATGTGCATTTGACGGCTTAAAAATCTTACTATAAGGTAAGATGTTTCTAAATCACGTTCTCGGAAAAGAAAATTAATCTAAAACTTTTCATTTTTTAAGAAGTTACACTATAAACAGATAAAGATTCAGATAAAAAATAAATCACGATGGAAACATTTAAAATTATGGCAACGATAGATGATGCACTTTATGAAGTTGAAGTAAAACAATTAGATCCTTTACATCCACGTTTTCAGGTATTTCAGGATGGGAATCAGATTGCCGAACTTCAAAGAGCAAATGATAAATGGTTGGGCGACGAAGATACCTGTCTTATGCCGGATGATATTGCCAATATTGGTAAAACAATAGATAAAAGGATCCTTAAAATCGGATAATTGTAGAATGTCCTATAGTTAAAAAAGGAATGCCGAGATCATATTAAAAACTTCAAAACCCATATTAAATCAGGTATGAACGGGTGCTCCTTTTTCTTGTATTAAGAATTTAAATTTGCTTCCCATATCGATTAACAAAGCATGGCTTAGAATCGATACTTTTTGGGCAGCTTTAGTTATATCTTCCTCCTGTGAATATACTTTTTGAATAAAATCATTAAATCCCATTGATAGCAGGAAATTGCACTGGTCAGTGAAATTGTATTTTTTTAACCCATACTTTTCTCCCCAATGAATTAATGCTGAAAAGTTTACATGAGAAGTGATGTCCTGGTCGCCAATATGCTCATAAAAGTTATCATGAACAGTGTGATTTCTGTAGCAAAGAGCGGTACCCTGCCTTCTGGACGGTTTGTATAATTCATCCGATAAATATCCATAATCAATTGTCATGACATACCCTCGTTTTAATGCTGATCCTATTTCTTTGATCCAGGCGATCGCTTGTAAATTTATTTCGGTACGAAAGCCGTTGGGAAGTTCAACATTTAATTCCCTCCAATATTGTTTAAGTTCTTTGGAGGCAGGTTTTAGTTCTTCTTTAAAGCTTCTGTCATAGTTTACAAATACCTCCATTAATTCATCTTTCATGATAACCTGATGAACAGCAAAATTATCAATTAATTCATTGGATAGAATACAGCCGTTAATGTGGGGAATCTCATCAATAGAGTCATGCCAGCTCACTTTCTCAGTTAACTTGCTCTTTTCGATTTCCCTCATGACGGGGCTTTTCTCAATAATGCAATATCTTAACTGATCATACATTCTTTTATTGTGTTTTAAATAAAGAAGAATATCATGACATAAGATGCCGGTTCCCGCACCGTATTCAACAATGGTGAATGCGGTTTCTCCGAGCGTTTTCCACATGATTTCAAGCTGCTTACCAATCAGCATTCCGAAAATTGATGAAAGGTAAGCGCTTGTGTAGAAGTCTCCACTTTTGCCGATCTTATTCCTTGTTGAGGTATAGTAGCCTAATTCAGGATAGTATAAACACATTTCCATGAATTCCTGAAAACAAACCGGACCGTTCTTTTTTATTTTTTGAATAATAATCTCAGAAAGATTCATGGTACATTACAGTCGCTGACTAAGTTTTCGACATCAATTTTTAAATAGAAGTAGAGTCTTCCCCCTGGTTTTCCCTTCCTTTATCGGTATTGCGGTTGGGATGTTTTATATTCGGATTTGAGTTCGGATCTTCTGTTTCATCCGTATACTTATCTGCAATTTCCTTATCTTGTTCTTCAGTATTAACTGCATGGGCCTCGTTAAGGCCAGAACTTTCTCTTCCAGTTCCTGCAGGTTTTCCTTTTGGGGTAGACGATTTAGCATTTCCTTCCTTTGACATTCTTTTAAAATTTAGTTGACTTTTTAAAACTTATGTAGTTTTTTAACACGATTATAGTTTTTTTTTCTACTTTTTTTCATCCAGTGTTTTCTTCAAGGATTCTGCTGTTGTCAGATGTTTCCTTAAAACAGGAAGGGTTTTTGTCGCAAAAGCTTTTATTTCTGCATCCGATGCACTTTTCTCAGCTCTTTCAAATAGATTAATCACATCTTTATGATCTTTAACCATCATATCGATATAATCGTTATCAAAGTCGTTTCCTTTTTTATCATTCAGGTCTCTGATATGTTTTACATGATCCTCGCCTGGAACTGAAGGCAAAACAATATCTTTTTTCTTTGCCAATGCCATAAGTTCGTTGTTGGCATTTGTATGATCATCAACCATCATTTGTCCAAAATCTTTTACGGTTTGATCCATGGCATTTGTTAATGCGATCTTTCCCAGCTGCACTTCCGTTAATCCGGCATCTGCAGCCTTCACAGCAAAACCAGCATCATCGTATGTATCTTGATCAACGACGCCCATATCAGGGACCGTTCTAAAGGCAGTTGTATCTTCACTACTGTTTGCATCTTCTGCCATTTCTACACTGTCTTTGCTTTTTGGATTGTTATTACAAGCTTGCATGCTCCATGCAAGCATTGTAATTGCGATTAAATAACTTAACTGTTTCATAGTAATTCTTTTATATTTAACTTCTTTTTTATTCAACAGCTTTATATTCAAACTGTTTGAAAAAACAGGTTTATTTTTTATTTGATTATTTTTTATTTAACAAAATCGATCAACATATTTAAATCGGTATGTCGTTTTTAGTTCCTTTATCGTCCGCCATTAGTATTGTTCTGATCCGCTTAATATGTTCATCAGAAAGCTTTGCCCTTTCAAGTGCGGACCTGGCAGTTGCACCATTGCTTTCTTTCGCTACTGTGGTCAATAGGTTCTTCCTTTCTTCAAACATCCGGAGCGCAGTCCACATGGTTTCTTCAATTTTCTTGGTTTGTTCTGCTAATAAAGATGCTTCTGTATAAGCATGTCCTGTATGGCATCGATACCGCAAAGAAGAATCTTTATTCATTTTCCACAAAACACCACCGCAATTGGGACAATTAAAAGGCACCTGGTCCCCCAATGCATTTACGGATGGCAAATCGCTTAAAACCCGTTCTGCAATTGTTGCCTCTATCAATATGTCTTTGGGGACAGCTTTTTGTTTTTTTAATTTCCGCGCTATCAGCTGATAAAGTAGTCCTCCCATTTCTGCTATCGGCAAACAATAATCGACTTTTACCTGGTTTAAAGCATTTTTTGGCATATCAGGATAATCCGCATCTGCCGGATCCTGAACAATGCAGGTACCACCACACCTTTTTATTACTTTTAATCCGGCCGTTCCATCATCCAGATAACCCGTTAATAGTATACCAATCAGCCTGTTCCCAAAAGCGACAGCTGCTGAACGGAATAATGGATCAATGCCTGGGCGTGACCGGTTTTCCTGTGCACCCTTTGTAACTAATATTTTTTTGCCTCCATCTATCATCAAATGATAATCAGAAGGGGCAAGGTATATATTGCCTGCTTCCAGTTCAGTTCCTGTTACCGCATGGCTGCATTTTAATTTTCCTTCTTTATTTAAAGCATCCAATAATACACTCCCTGTAGCATCAGCTGAAATGTGTTGAACAATCAGGATGGGAGCGGGAAAATCTTCTTGTAATTGACTAATTAATTTTACGATGGCATAGAGCCCCCCGGCCGAAGCACCGATTACGATCGCATGAGAAAATTGACTTTGCTTTTTTCCTTTATTCATAATTTGAAGTTTGCTACTGTGTACAACAGGTTTTGGCGTGACTTTGTTTCTTTAAAAGCCGGTTGTATCGATGAGTGTCGAAAAGTTGTTAGGCAGATCTGATTTACCCTATAAATTTGACTGACTTTTACAAAAGCGTTTAAATAGCTCGATAATTTTTGAAGTTTTACCATGAAGCTGAATAAACTGGAATGTCCTGAATATCTCGATATCGTTGATATCGATGATGCTCAATTCATTTCTTTTCAATTCACCTGTAATTGAATGCATTGATAAAAAAGCAGCGGCCTCCGAATACAATAAATATTGTTTGATGCTGATATTGCTTTCAAGCTGCAATTCAATACGAAGATCTTTGAGGCTTATATTTGCCCGATTGAGTGCTTTTGAGATCACTTCCAATGTACCCGAACCGTGCTCTCTTAACACCAGGGGGATATTAAGTAATTGCTGCGGTGTAATTTCACCCATTCGTGCCAGCTGACTGTTTGATTTTGTTACCAGTACTAATTCATCTTTTTTAAATTCTTCATAATTTATTTGCGGATAATGTAACTGACCTTCAACAATCGCAATGTCAATCTTTTCAGCAATTACCTGCTGCGTTATGGAATCCGTATTATCACGGAGAAAGGTGAAGTTGATGGATGGGTACGTCTTTTTAAACAAGGCAAGAATTTTCGGTATGATCGTTTGTGCAAGTGTTGTACTGGCTCCAATGCGAATATTACCTCCGGTTATACTGTTTAATTGAGTAAGTTCATTTTCGAGTAATAGGTAGGTTTCAAATATCTTTACCGTATGTTTTAATAAAATAACTCCTGCCGGCGTTAGTGAAATGCTGTTTCCGTTTCGAACAAACAGAGCCGTATCTAATTGTTGTTCCAATTCCCGAATATGTTTTGTAACGGCTGGCTGTGTAATAAAGAGTTCTGCAGCAGCTTTGGTAAAGCTGAGTCTTTGTGCAACAGTATAAAATACTTTCAATCGAAAATCAAAGGTCATAGCCGTTTTTTTTAGAGTCACAAAATACACTTTTCTATTATTAATCTTATGAATACAAAAAATCACTGCTTAACGCGAGGTATAAAACGGGCTTTAATAACTTCCTGTTATGGCTTATAACCAGAATTGTTTTTGATGTTAATTTCATTTGTCTCATATTTGAATCATGGATATGTCAAAAAACAAACTTACTATTTTCGTAATCTGTTGCGGATTTTTCTTAGCCAACTCGCTTATAAGTAGTTGTGGTGATTCGAAAAGTTCAAAGCAACAAGACACTCAAACAAGCAAGTCAACGGATGACGCGCTCGTGTCAAACAATGAAGCAATACAAAAAAATAAGATGCCGGCGGATGCATGGAAAGCACCTGATGAAAGTAAAATTCCAGCAGGCGAAGAAGGTGAGATGATCCGCTATGGTAAAGAACTGATCGCAAATACAGCAGCATACCTGGGTCCGAAAGGTAAAGTGGGTGTATTTAGCAATGGACTTAATTGTCAGAACTGCCATTTAGATGCGGGGACAAGAATTTACGGAAATAATTATGCTGCGGTTATGAGCAGCTACCCGAAAGTTACAGCTCGCTCAGGAACCGTAACCAGTCCGATAGACCGTATTAAGGGATGTTTTGAGCGGAGTCTAAATGGAAAAATGCCTGATTCTACCTCTAAAGAAATAAAAGCCATGGTTGCTTATATGGCATGGCTTAACCAGGGAGTAGAAAAACCCGAAGAAATGTTTGGAAGAGGAGCAGAAAAGATTGCCTTCCTTGACCGTCCTGCAGATCCTAAAAAGGGCGCTCAGCTGTATGCTGCAAAATGCCAGAGTTGTCATGGTGAAAATGGCGAAGGTATGCCTAATCCAGATGGGAAAACTTTTTTCTATCCACCACTTTGGGGAAACCTAAGCTATAATGACGGAGCTGGTATGTATCGTCTTTCGAATTTTGCAGGATTTATTAAAAATAATATGCCTTTTGGTGCTACTTATGAAAATCCGCAGCTAACGGATGAGGAATCCTGGGATATAGCAGCTTTTGTCGATTCTCAATCCCGACCGCATAAAGATCCCACAGGTGATTATCCGGATCTGAAAAAGAAACCAATTGATGCCCCATATGGTCCTTATGGAGATAAGTTTTCGGAAACAGAACATAAGTACGGACCATTCCAGCCTATAAAAGATGCCTATAAAACAAAATCATAAATAAAAACAAACAATCAAAAATGAAAAAGTTAACAAAGTATATTCTTGCAGTAGCTGCAATTCTATTGTTTAGTGCAATTAAGCCGGTTATGGCTCAAAAAAGCTCGACATTCCAGCCGGCTGAAGGAAAAGATATTCAGTACAATGCACTTTATGTATTGAATAGCGGTGACGAAAAAAGAATTGAAGGAACCCTGCGAAATATTAAAAATGCATTGGAAGATCCACGTTTAAAAGGCAAACTACATATTGAGCTGATCGCTTTTAGCGCCGGTGTAGCTGTATATGATAAAAATAGTCCGTTCAAGGATGCACTGGTCGATTTAAAATCTCGTGGCGTGATGCTTGTCCAATGTGAAAATACCCTTCGCGAAAGAAAAATCTCAAAAAGTTCCTTATATGATTCTGTAGACTATGTGCCGAGTGGTAATGGCGAGATCATCCTTCGTCATTATGAAGGGTGGGCTGTTGTGCACCCATAAGAACAAAATCTAACAAAGCAGTATAAAACATAAATAAGAAAGTTCAACGAATCAAAAATGAATAAATTAACGTTAATTACATTTTTTACAATCGCATTGTCATTGGCAAATACAACTAGTAAGGCACAGGATCACCGTTTTGATCCGCCCTGGAACACGCCTCCTGAAGCAAAGGTCCAATTTACAATACCCGGAATTGATAATCTACCGGATATATATGGTGATATAAATGATCCTCAACTTGTCGTGTTTTTTGCAGGCAACCAGTTTATGGTGATTGATGACCTGATGAAAGCTTTCAAGAAAAAATACCCTCAGTATACACGTGTATTGGCAGAAACTTTGCCGCCGGGAATTTTGGCCAAACAAATTGCGGAAGGGAGTATTGTGATTGGCAATATGCGCATCACATTGAAACCCGACGTATATACGGCCGGTAAAAATCGGATTGATGAAACACCCGAATGGTTTAGCCGTACTGAACTGTATGCTAAGAATCGCTTAGCCATTATGACCCGTAAGGGAAACCCTAAAAATGTAAAACAACTCAAAGATTTGGGACGTAGCGAATTAAAAGTCAGTATGCCAAATCCGGAATGGGAGGGGATTGGAAAGCGCATTGAAGAAGCCTATGTTAAAGCTGGAGGCGAGGCGCTTCGTACAACGATCATGAAAAGCAAGGTTAAGGATTCTACTACCTATCTTACTCAAATCCACCATCGGCAAACACCAATGCGCATTTTATACGAAATGAGTGACGCCGGTCCGGTTTGGTTTACAGAAGCATACTATCAAAAGATGATTGGTCATCCGGTTGAACTTATTGAAGTTCCTGAAAAGGAGAATATTAAAGCTCAATATTTTGCCGGACAGCTTAAAAGTGCTCCGCACCCTGAAGCTGCAAAAGACTTTATGGATTTTCTTATCAGCAAAGAAGCGAATGAAATTTATTATAAATATGGATTTGAGCTTCCCTGAAAAAAGCGATTTCCCTTAAACGCTATTTCATAAATCACAAACAAAAAGAATTGCGAAGTGTTTCATTTTTAATCCCTTCCACATAATGACTTGAGCTTATTTCTTCTCACACGTTATTCTGGAAATTACTTAGGAAAGGATGAATGTTTTTTACTACTTAATTTTTTTAACATGAAAAGAATTGCAATAAACGGTTTTGGCCGGATCGGAAGAGCAGCTTTAAAAGTGATTATGGATACCCCCGATTTAGAGATTATAGCCATTAATGATTTACTATCAATTGAAAATGCTGCATATTTATTGAAGTATGATAGTGTTTATGGCCGCTACGATCATGAGGTCACGATTCAGGATGGCAACCTTCAGGTCGGAAATAGGAAAATCAATTACCTTTCTGAGAAAGATCCTGCTAACCTGCCCTGGAAAGAACAGGATATTGAGATCGTAATTGAGAGTACCGGCTTTTTTACCAACCGGGAAGATGCCGAAAAGCATATTCATGCAGGTGCAAAATATGTAGTTATTTCCGGCCCTACGAAAAGTGAAGATACACCAACTGTTGTCCATGGGGTAAATACACAAGATGGTAAAACCAGTATATTTTCATGTGCCAGCTGTACAACGAATAATATCAGTCCGATCCTGGAAATCATTGACCGTAGAATAGGTGTTGAAAAAGCAATTTTAAATACCATCCATGCTTATACAGCATCACAGTCTATCGTTGATGGTCCTTCCAAAAAGCAACCCAGAATGGGACGGGCGGCTGCAATGAATCTCGCGCCTACCTCAACAGGTGCTGCAATTGCCACCACCTTAGCATTGCCACAATTAAAAAATAAGTTTGATGGTGTTGCCATTCGCACACCGGTTGTTGTCGGTTCCATTTCTGATATTACCTTTCTGGCGAAACGGGAAGTGACTGCTGAAGAAGTGAATGCCATATTGAAAGAGGAAGCAGCAAGCGACCGTTATAAAATGGTCCTGGCCGTTACAGATGAACCCCTGGTATCAACCGATATTATTAAAAGCTCCTTTGCATCCATTGTCGACATGGAAATGACCCGGGTGGTAGACGGTGACTTGGTGAAAGTAATGGCCTGGTACGATAATGAGTGGGGTTTTACCAATCAGATGATCCGGCAGATACAAGAGATTTAATAAAATTAAATGATCGGGAAGGTAATATTCTTTTGCAAAAATCATCTGGCTCAATTTTTGTATCTTTGCACAAAAATACGTGTTCATAAATGACATATTCAGAAGCGAGGGAGAAAGTAGAAGAGAAGAAATTATTTAAAGATCGGAAACGGACTAATATATTAAGCGGCCCGGAGCAGTCATTTATATCTTTCTTAGTAAAACGAATACCTTCTTATATTACACCAAACGGTCTTACGGCAATTGGATTGCTTGGATCAATGCTGGTCCTGGTTGGGTTCCTTCTGGCATATTACGAGAGCCGGACTTTTCTTTTTCTGGCTATTATTGGCTTGGTAGTCAACTGGTTTGGAGACTCATTAGACGGAAGAATTGCATATTACAGGAATATCCCAAGAAAATGGTTTGGATTTTCATTAGATATTGTCATGGACTGGATCGGCACCGTTCTGATTGGATTAGGCTACTTTTTTTATGCTAAAGACGGTTACGAAGTCGTTGCATTTATTCTGGTTGTTCTTTATGGCTGGGCAATGATCGTTTCGCAACTCCGCTATAAAATTACGGATAAGTACACGATTGACGCCGGTCTGGTTGGCCCAACTGAAATACGCGTCATCGTCATGCTGATTATTTTTCTGGAAATCTTATTTTTTAATACAATCCACTTTTTTGTTATCGCAATCTGCATCATTCTTTTTTTTATCAATCTTATTGATACCAGAAAGTTGTTGAAGTTGGGAGATGTTCGGGATGATGCTGAAAAGAAAGCCAAGGGTTTAAAATAATTTAAGATTTACGTTGAAAAGGCCTTCCTTTTTCGTTTTTTTGAAAGCACAGGCATCTGCCTTTATTGGCGGAATGGTTGATTATGGAATCATGATCACGTGTACAGAAGTCTTACACATACACTATACCATTTCAATACTGATCAGTGGATTATTCGGAGCCGTTGTTAATTTTTTGATTAACAGGAAATGGACCTATCAAGCCGAAAAGGCACCCGTTCAAGGACAGTTAATCAAATTTATTCTGGTTGTTCTCGGCAGTATCTTGTTAAAATCAGGTGGCACCTATTTATTGAGTACCTGGTTAAAGATCGATTATAAAATCAGCCGGATTATTACCGATATCATCGTATCCCTTGGTTTTAATTATACCCTGCAAACCTATTGGGTATTTAGAAAAGGCAAACATTTAAAACCGTCCTGATTTTACTTGTCTAGCGCCGCAGTAGATAAGGTCAACAAAAAGGTTGATTCCTTCTGCGCCAGTACGCTATGAGGAATGTTTTGATGAAGCGTCAGCATTTGTCCTTTACTTAACTCAGCAGTCTGCTGTGCGGTTATAAAGGAAATTTTACCCTCAAGCACCTGGACGCTGATAATTCCGGGTGCTGTATGTGGTTTCATTTCCGAGCCGGCATGGAGAGCAATGAGAACCACCCGCATACCATCTGATTTGAATAAGGTAATGGCATTACGGTCACCTTCTTTCCAGGCTTTCTCATCTTTTATTTTATCCTGAAATTCAGACAGATCCATCAAAACCATTTGCGCATCCAATAAGCGATCGCCTTCGGGGCGCAGCGGGGTTGATTCGTTATACTTTATTTCCTGTTTACCTTCTTCTTCAAAATTTTCAGTCGCGTTCATAATTACTTTTAGAATGTAAACGCCGGAACGATGAAAATGTTTTTATTTTACAAATGCTTCAGGACTTTCGCTTCATGCGAGAAGATAATTTCCTCAGCAATATTGGTTATCTGATCGCCGACACGTTCAAGTTTTCGGATGATTGACAGAAAGTTTAAACCCTGTTCAACCCTTGAAAGATCCGACCCAATGTATTCTGCAATGTTTTTTGTGGCCTGCATATTGATTTCATTCAGAATCTCGTCTTTCTTAAAAATGGTACGTGCTAATTTTGTATCTTCCTTAATATAAGCCTGAAGTACATCCCGCATGATTTCAATCGCGGCGTCATACATTTCCTGTATTTCTGTGGTCGCCAGAAGATCCTTATCAAATGCCTGTTCTTCGCTGATGATATGTTTACAAATGCCTTCTGCCAGATCTCCGATGCGTTCCAGATTTGTATTTATTTTCAGCGTTGCGAGTACGGTACGTAAATCACCGGCAACAGGGTTGTATAAAGCAAAAAGATCTTCACAATCACTGTCAATCCTCAATTCCATCGCATTTACACGTTTTTCATTTGAAATAACTTCACGTGCCAAATCCTTATCGTTCATTACCAAAGCCTGATAGGCTTTTTCTATCTGAGATTGAACCAGAACCCACATGGATGTAGTGGTCTTTTTCAACTGTTCCAATTGTTTATCTAAGTGTATCATAAAATTGCGTATGCTTTTAATATACGGTTAATCCGGCTCTTATCCAAACCGGCCGGTTATGTAATTTTCCGTTTCTATTTTTGAAGGATTTGTGAATATTTTTTCAGTTAAATCGTATTCAATTAACTCGCCCATATAAAAATAAGCCGTTTTATCACTGATACGCGCCGCCTGTTGCATATTATGCGTAACGATAACAATGGTGAAATTGTTCTTTAAATCATGAATTAATTCCTCGATTTTTGTTGTTGAAATGGGGTCCAGTGCAGAAGCCGGTTCATCCATCAATAAAACGGATGGTTTGACAGCAATAGCCCTGGCGATACAAAGGCGTTGCTGCTGACCTCCGGAAATCGCCATAGCCGATTTATGGAGGCTGTCTTTTACCTCATCCCATAAAGCAGCTTGTTTAAGCGCATATTCAACGGTATCTTCTATATACGACTTTGATTTTTCTCCATTGATCCGCAATCCGAAGGCTACATTCTCAAAAATAGATTTTGGAAAGGGATTCGGTTTTTGAAACACCATGCCCACTTTCTTCCGGTATTCATAGATATCAATTTCATTTTTGTAGATATCGACATTGTCTACCAGCACTTCCCCTTCAATCCTGACGCCTTCAATCAGGTCATTCATCCGGTTGAAGCATCGCAGAAAGGTGGATTTGCCGCAACCTGACGGTCCGATAAAGGCCGTAACTGTATTTGCGGACATGCTTATTGAAACATCCTTTAGAGCTTGTTTCGGACCATAATACAAATTCAAATTTCTACTTTCCAGTTTGTATTCCGGATTTAATTCTTTTAATGTCTTGTTTTTTTGTACCATTTGTTCCTTAAATAGATAGCAATCCCATTTAATATAAATGTAAATAATAATAACACAATAATCCCTGCTGCCGCATTCATTACAAAACCCTGTTGAGGCCTGGATGTCCAATTAAAAATCTGAATTGGTAAGGATGTATACTGATCCATGGGGCCATCCGGAATAAAAGGTACATAGGCTAATGCACCAACCACAATTAAAGGAGCGGTTTCGCCTATCGCTCTTGATGTCGATAGAATAATGCCTGTCATGATCCCCCCGAAAGATGCGGGTAAAACCACTCGGCGTATGGTTTGCCATTTGGTAGCTCCGAGGCCAAGAGATGCCTGCCGTAACGAATCCGGCACAGCTTTAATCGCTTCCCTTGTCGAAACAATAATAATGGGCATAATCAATAAAGACAAGGTGAGTGAACCGGCGAGAATGCTGTTTCCTAGCCCCATCATCCGCACAAATACTTGCAGACCTAAAATACCATAAATAACGGAGGGCACACCTGCCAGATTTGAAATGTTGATTTCAATAAATTTGGCCAGGCGGTTTTTCTTTCCATATTCCTGTAAATAGATGCCCGCCATGATGCCAATCGGTAAGGCAATAATCAAGGTGAAGATCAGCAAGCTAACCATTCCCGCCAGGGCGGTATAAATACCGGATTCTTCCGGGTGACGGGAAGGCAGGTTGGCAAAAAAGGACCAGTTTAAGCGTGCTGCTCCTTTAATCGTTATATCAATTAATAAAACGGCCAGTGTCAGGAGGGCAAATGAAGTACAGGCAATTGCAAAAATCTGAAAGAGCTTGTCTTTCATTCTTACGGAGAAGACAGGCTTTTTAGTCATAGCGGTTTTGATATTTTTTTTGAATCCAGAACGAGATATTATTAAGTAGGAACGTAAATGCGAACAAGGTAATACCCGCTGCAAAAATCGTGCGGTACTCTAACGAGGCCTGCGGAACGTCGCCCATACTTACCTGAACAATGTAGGTAGTGATCGTTTCTACTGATTCCAGGGGATTTAGGGTCAGATTTGGTTGCTGTCCTGCGGCAATGGCTACAATCATCGTTTCGCCTAAGGCTCTTGAAATTGCCAGAATAATGGACACGATGATACCGGAACTGGCTGCGGGCACCATTACTTTAAAGGCCGTTTGCAATTTACTTGCTCCAAGTCCGTAAGAAGCTTCCCGCAAAGACTTCGGGACAGCGCTCAAGGCGTCTTCACTCAAAGAAGTAATATAAGGAATGATCATAATGCCCATCACCAAACCTGGTGAAAGGGCATTGAAGCCTGCCAAACTTGGGATAAACGTTTGCAGAAGGGGAGTTACAAATTGCAAAGCAAAAAAACCATAAACGACTGTTGGTACCGCAGCCAGAATTTCAAGGATTGGCTTTACAGTGGCAGTGAATTTTTTTGAGGCATATTCATTTAAGTAAACCGCAATGCTAACACCGATTGGTACGGCCAGCAGCGTTGCAATTAAGGTTGTCAGAATCGTTCCGGCAAGTAAGGGTAAGATGCCAAAATGCTTATCTTCAAAAAGCGGAGTCCATTGTGGATCCGTAATAAAGTCAAAAAAGGAAACCTCAGAAAAGAACTTTACCGTATCGATTGAAAGAACGAGAATGATTCCGATGGTAGTGAGAACCGAGATCAAACTGCACAGAATCATGATTAATTCAATGAATTTCTCGGATTTTATAGACGATTTAGCCATTTTATTCTGAATGTTTTTTTAACAGTTCAAGTAAGTTCGCTCCAACGGTCGATTCATTTTCAAATATAGAACCTGTTTTGAGATTTTTAAATTTTTCATAGGATAATATATAAACCGCTGCCGGAAGTGCTACATATCCGACTTCTTTGGCCAATGTGCCTGCGTTTTCTAAATAGAACTTAATATATTCCTGAACGAGGGGAGATTGAGCAGATTGAACGTTTACATAGATAAATTCCGGTCTGGATAATGGTTGATAGCTGCCATTTTGAACGGTTTCATCCGTCGGATAGATTGCTTCGCTATTTTTATCAACTTTAATAGGTACCAGCTTAAGTTTATCTTTGTTTTCAGAATAATAGGCCAATCCAAAATAACCCAGACCATTGATATCTGTGGAAACACCCTGCACCAGCACATTATCATCTTCGCTGGCTGTATAATCCCCTCTGGAGGCTTTGGCTTTTCCATTGATGGCCTCTGTAAAATAATCGTAGGTACCTGAAGAAGTCCCGGCTCCATATAAGTTCAATGGTGCATCCGGCCATTCCGGACGAATCTGATTCCATTTTATAATTTTGTGCTGACTTTCAGGAGCCCACATTTTATGTAGTTCTTCAACTGTCAGATAGTCAACAAAGTCATTGTTTTTGCTTACTACAACCGCTAATCCATCGTAGGAAACAGGAATTTCAATAAAATCGATCCCGCTTTTTTTACTTTGCTCCAGTTCACTTTTGCTGATGGGGCGCGATGCATTGCTGATGTCAATTTCATTGCGAAGGAACTTTTTAAAGCCACCACCTGTACCTGAAACACCCACCGTAACACGGATCTCAGGCCGGATGTCACGAAACTCTTCTGAAACAGCTTCTGTAAGCGGATAAACCGTGCTTGAACCGTCAATATTAATTTTCCCTTCATAAGACTTGAAGCAAGAAGAAAATAAGGCTGCTATTACAACGAGAATTAACTTAGAGAAGGGTGATTTCAAATTGAACATATAGGCGCAAAGGTATTAAGAGAATGTATACTGTATGTTATTTCAATGTTAAGTTAATATTAACAAGCGGTGTATAGGTTTCCTTTAACAGCAAAACGATGCTAAAGTTTAAAATAATAATAAATAAAAATTTGTTTAAAATAATTTTGATATTATTGTTTAACTTGCAAAATGTTACAATAGCGGGGGCGGCGTATTTTATGAAATACTTTTCTACTATTTTATTATTTGTAGTCTTCCTTGGGAAAGCCAATGCTTCTTTAAACAGCAAAGAAATACGTGCGCTTTATAAGGAAGGGTATGAACTGATAAACAAAGATATGGTCAGAGCTGATTCTCTTATCAGTCTTGCCTGGAAAAACGCGGTGAAATCCGGAAACTCACATGGAATTGCCGACGGCTATTTTTATAAAGGTTGTTTATACGACCGGCAAATGAAGATTGACTCCGCTATCAAATATTTGAACAAAGCCAATACACTCTACCATTTAATCAACGAATGGGAAAATGTACCCGACAGCTATGGCAGGCTTGGCCTTCTGTTTATCAAGAAAAATCAACCTCAACAAGGGCTTAAACATTTACTAGAAGCGTTAAAATTAGCTGAAGAACTTAATAACCCACAGTCACTTATCCGCAATACCATTGTATTGGCCATGCATCTAAATGACTATGCCGGTCAGTATGAGGATGCCGTCAGGTATTTAAGGGAATCTGAAAAAGCTGCAAAAAAACTATCCGACCGAGCCTTGCTCGGTCATATTTATCTCCAGCTGAGTATCAGCTATAATAATATGGTGCGCTATCCGGATGCGATTGAAAATAGTTTAAAGTCTTATCAGGAATTTCTTGCCGTTGGGAGCACCTACAACGAAATGCGTGCTTTATTTACATTGGCGAATGTTTATAAGGAGGTAAGAAATACTCAGAAAATATTTGATGTGTTAAGTCAGGTAAAACCGCTGCTGGATGAAAATCCAGATGATTTAATGAAATCCAATTATTATAAGCTGCTCGCAGAAGCACATTATGAAAAAGATGAGTACACAAAAGCACTTGCTTATGCGGAATATGCAGCGGATCTTTTAAGAAAGGGAGGCCAGTCAAAGAGTGTAAATGACCTGGAAGAAATTTTATTCCGTCTTCACTATATTTTAGGCAATCGCAAAGCTGCCGATAGCTTGTATGCACAATATACTGCAGCACGTGACAGTGTTTTTTCAATGAATTCATTTAGCGCCGACGCCGAAATGCGTGAAAAATATGAAGCGCAGAAAAGAACGCAGCAGATTGAACTTCAGAAGTTGGAAATTCACAGCGCAAAATTTCTGCGTCATTCTTTACTCGGCGTTATCATTTTCGCAATCATTCTTTGTGTTATCATTTACGGACGACTTCGGGAAAAAGCCAGGAATGAGCGTTTGCTTGAGTTGAAAAATGAGAAAATTGAACGTCAGTTTATTTCACTCAGGCAGATGAATGAGTACAATGAAACACTTTTACGGGAAATCCACCATCGCGTTAAAAATAACATTCAAATTATCAGCAGTCTCTTTAGTATACAGGCACGGAATATTGATCATCCGGATGTTTTAAACCTGATCGACAAAAGCAAGAGCCGGTTAAAAACCATTTCGATCATTCACAATACGCTTTATACGCAGAAAAGCTTAAGTAAAATTAAGATGAGTGATTTTATTAAGGAAATCGGCGAGTCTTTATTTGAAATTTACAATGTAGAGAACTCGTTTGAGGAAAGCTTGCTCTTAAATATTAAAGGCGACAGTGTTTACCTGAACGCTGATACCTCTCTTCCGCTAGGCTTGATTATTAACGAATTAATCACAAATTCATTAAAGTATGCATTTCTGGAAAGCAGCCTGGTGGCTCGTGCCGATAATTCCTATACGCATAACTATTCGAATACAATGGAAAGTGATGGCCATGCTCATAACATTGCTATTTCAGTTAATAAAATTTCATCCCATGAATATGCATTAAGCTATTCAGACAGTGGCCCGGGCATTGAAGATGATATTGATATTCAAACGACTAAGACGACCGGCTTGCGATTGATCAGAGGGCTTTTACAGCAGTTAAACGGATCAATCGATTATCGGAAAGATCAGAAATCGCATGAATTTCTGATCCTTTTTAAGGAAGTTGATTAATTGTTTACGGAAGTTGATTCGTTGCCGGGCTTGATATCCCTGTAAATAAAATTATGCAATGACTTTGTTGTAGCCTGCAGATCAGCAGATAGGTACCAGATATTATCGATCCGGACACCTTTACTTGCATTGTCGAGCGGAAAGCGCGCATGATCAAAGGATTTCGATTTCGCAGTCATAAAGTCAGATCCTAACTGAAAAAGCTTTGCATAATCTAAATTTGTTTCAATATTGGGAAGGATATCTTTAATAATGATGGGAAGCAAAGACTTGCCTGCCTGGCTGAATTTCAAAGCCAGGGCATCCATTACTGCTTTTTGCCTTTGTATACGGCCATAGTCTCCTCTTCCAACAGCCCGGATACGGGAATACGATACGCTTTGCTTTCCATCAAGCAGCTGTAATCCCGGCTTGGTAATGAACCTTGCCGGTATCCGGTCAATGCCGGCAATTTCTCCTAAATAGTTGTTTAAAAAATCCATTTCTTCCGGTTTTACATCGATTTCAACTCCACCCAGAGCTTGTATGATTTTTGCCGAACCAAAGAAATCCACTGAGATATAATCCTTTATTCCCAGATCAAAGTTTTCATTTAAAGTTCGGATCGCTAACTGTGGCCCGCCTTCAAAGTATGCCGCATTGATCTTATTTTTGCCCCGTGCGTATATTTTAACATAGGTATCCCGCATGATGGAGGATAGCTTTACTTTCTTGGTTTTCGAATCAATGGATATGATCATAATCAGATCTGAGTTTCCAAAGTCGCTTGTACTGCGGCGGTCCACGCCAAAAAAAGCAATGTTTAGCAGCTGACTCTCAGTTGAATCCATTTTTGTGCTTTTCTCGGCAGAAATTCCGAGTTCATGTAAGTTACCCTTTATATTGGTCTGACTCTGCGTTGTTGTGGTAAATCCCAAAGCGGAAAAAATAACTAAAAGTAAAAATGACTTCCTCATAATTTTTGTAGTATGATTGTTTTATTCCTAAGCCGTAAAAGTGACAGAAATACAGGAACGAAAAAATACCCATAGTTGGGTAAAAAAAATACCTATAGTTAGGTAGTGAAAACATATTGATAGTCTGTTTATTTGTATGTAGATTTATGAGGACATTTAGACTAACCGTTATAGACCATAATTAATTATCCGATGCCATTTATTGAAAAGCTTTCCGGAAGTCCGGCTTCATTTAGTTTAAGGCATCGGGTTTTTAATTTATTTCTTTTTTTTGGCGGGATTGCCGGTCTTCTTGATTTACTCATCCGGACGGAGTTTCATCAGAACCTGAATCAACTTTTATTTGCAGGTTTAATCAGTGTGGTATTTTGGATCATTTATTACATTGCGCGAATCCGGAAAGAGTTCTCGGTAACCGTAATTCTCCTAAGCGCAGTCCTGATCTTAGGCATTCTTAGCTTTAGCTTTTTCTATAATTCCGGTACAGATGGAAAGGTGATCCCCTTGCTTCTTTGCAGTTTGACCATCTATTTCTTAGCTACGCAAAAAGCATTGACCTATTATATTTCCGTATTGCATATTGTTAGCATTCTGGCAGTCTTATTGTTGCAGTACCTCCACCCGGAATGGATTGTCGAGTATCCGACTGAACGGGAAAGGCTCATCGATAACCTGGCGAATATTGCTTACATCGTTCTGATTATGTATTTTATCTTAAGTGTTTTGCGTAAGGAATTTGAACGGGAACGCGAAATTGTCCGCAAAAAGGACCGGTATCTTGACAGGCAAAACCTACTGATCCAGGATCTTTTAAAAGAACTCAATCACCGGGTCAAAAATAATTTACAAGTGATATCAGCACTCTTAAGTTTACAGGCTTATCGTTCTCAAAACCCGGAGGCAGTTTCTGCTTTGGAAGAAGGTAAGAACCGCCTGGTATCCATGTCCATTCTTCATAAGAAGCTGTATCAGGATAATTTTTTCAATCAGATATCCTTGGCTGAGTACATAGATGACCTGATTGACCATGTACTAACGGACTTGGAAGAGCCAATTGAAGTAAAGAAGGATGTTGAGGACATCATGTTAACGGCAGATCAGGCGATTCCGCTTGGCCTTATCTTAAATGAAATCTTCACCGATATCCGGAACCATGCGTTTGACGATTCAGGACATTATCGTGAGATTGAAATCCGCAGTCAGCTGGATCATTCTCTGGTTGTAATCTTTATTAAGGATAATGGCAGAGGGACTAATAAAAATGCTTCTCTAAATACAAAATCAGAATTAAGCAGGGAGCTGGTGGAAATGCTGATCCGGCAATTGGATGGAAGCTGGGAAGTGCTGAATGCAAAACCGAATGAAACTGAAATAAGAATAAAATTTACACTTAAATACTAGAATTAACCGATTATGGAGCGAATAATGATTGTAGAAGATGAATTTATTGTTGCACAAAGCATGTCATTCTTTTTGGAAAGCAAGGGTTTTGAGGTTTGTGCGGTTGCAGATCGTTATGAATCAGCAGTACGAAGTTTTATCAGCTATAAACCAAATTTAATCTTGTGTGACATTCGTTTAAAGGGCGAAAAAACCGGTATTGATGTTATCAGGGAGCTCAGGAAGAATCATGTGTTCCGATTGATCTATGTAACGGCCCATGGAGATGAACAATTGCTGAAAGACGCCTTAAGTACCCATCCCAACGCGTTTCTGCTTAAGCCCTATACCGACCAGCAATTATTAGTAAGTGTGCAGATGGCATTTAAAACAAAAGAAGCCAATCATGGCAACTTCGCTGACCACCTGGCAGCTTTTCAAACCCTTTCAAAGGGGGAGCTACGGATCGTTGCTTTAATGGTTGAAGGAAAATCGTCAACTGAAATTGCAGATGAATTGTTTATAAGCAAGCATACCGTTGATGTGCACCGTAAAAACATTCTGCGTAAAACCGATTTTAAAAATACCGTTCAGTTAATTGTCTTTGCCCTTGAGCACCGTTTATTAGAAGTTTAGTTTTTTTAGTTGTTTTTCTCTTTTTAATTTTATAAATTGGCGGTTACGACATTTACACTTCCCCAAAGGCATCCGCCCTTTCTTAAAAAAATCACTTTTGTTTAAAAATCAAGTTTAATATACCGGGTATTCTGAGGTACATCACTGGGAAATTAATTTGTTTATTATCCGTATCCTAAAGGGACTTTATAGGTGTTTATTCGAAGAAAGTCCGAAGAGGATGCGGAGAGGATGCGGAGAGGATGCGGAGCAAGACCCTTTCAATATCCCCTGAAATCTCCTTGAGATGTCTCCTAGTATTTCCGCGAATTTAAAATTTTATTTTCAGTTCAAAAGCTATTTAATATCCAAGGAAAGCATTAAAGAAATGACCCGAATTTTCTACGAATTTGACACGTTAATTTTAAAATACCCAGTAATGGTTATACGCTATCAGTTTTAAGTATGGTTCTTTGTAATACAAAATAGTTAGAGTTTAAAATTTTTGTGAACAGAAACATTATGAAAAACACATTACTGGTAGTGGACGGCGAACCTTCAATTTTAGAGTTACTTCATTTTATATTCGGAAGAGAATATAAAATTGTATTAACAAGCACCTGTTATGAAGCTCTGATCTGGCTGGAGGAGAATGAAACTCCTGATTTGATTATCTTGGATTTTGCCATCAAAGGTTTTGGAGGTAAAGAATTTTTAAGAACCATCAAAGTAAGTGGTTTGTATAGAAAAATTCCAGTGGTGGTTCTTTCTCAGACAGGTGATTTTGATCCGATTGCGGCTGAAGTTGCCTATGGTGTTGATCGTTTCTTTCCAAAGCCCTTTAACCCCATTGAACTTAAATATTCAGTTTCGGAGATTATAGCAACTAAGCAAGCGAATGGATTGGCACGTATCTATAACTGAGAATCCTTCCTTTCATAACCTTGTATATTATGCAGGGAAACAGTTTGGGAAGAATATCTCAAAGGGTTTAGATGAGTTTTTTAATTTGCGATCTTTTGATAATCTGTTGGAATTGGAGATTCACATCAATCAATTGAATATACTTTCCATGCCGGAGATCCTGATAATGGAAGTGGACACTAAAGGAAATGTCTTTGATGTCATTAAACGTTTAAAACAGAGTTCTTTAACATGTGGATTAATCATTGTTTTACTTTCATCCAAAATTGATGATCAATATAGAAAAAAGGCTAAAGAATTAAAAGTTGGAGATTTTTATGAGTATCCTTTTGATATCGAGCAAATCAATGAACGCTTGCAGTTCTTAAGGAAGTTTAAATTAATCAGAGCAGATGTTAGCCAGCTAGCATCCGTATTACCAAAGCCTTATAAGATTCCTTTTATGAAGCGCGTATTTGATGTTTTGTTTTCATTAACAGCACTTATTATCTTGTCTCCGCTTTTCCTTGTTATTTCCTTGTTGATCCTTTTTGATTCCCGCGGGCCTGCTTTCTATAAAAGCCAACGTGCTGGTACAGGTTATAAAATATTTAATTTTTACAAATTCCGCAGTATGCGCATAAACGCTGATAAGGAGCTTGAAAAGTTGAAAGGATTAAATCAATATACCAATGGTAGTAAGAACGGTACCGCTGCTGCATTTATCAAGCTGAAACATGATCCACGAATTACAAAGTTTGGACATTTCTTACGAAATACGAGCATTGATGAGTTACCGCAGTTATTTAATGTATTAAAAGGAGATATGTCAATTGTAGGGAACAGACCTTTGCCATTATACGAAGCTAAAATGCTGACTTCTAACGAATGGTGCCAACGATTCCTAGGTCCTGCCGGAATTACCGGACTATGGCAAGTAACCAAAAGAGGACGAAGTGAAATGTCAGACCAGGAGCGGAGGGAACTTGATAACTATTATGTGCAGCATTCTTCGTTATGGTTTGACTTACGGATAATCGGATCAACGATACCTGCATTATTGCAAAAAGAAAAAGTATAATTAACGGCAAACCAATTTAAACTGAAAAATCAATCATACAAAAATGAAAAAATCACTACTGCTCCTAGCTGCAATCTTAACCATTTCTTCCTTGAGAGTAACTGCTCAGGAAACCGTAATGGATGAAATAAATTACAACCAACTTGAAAAATATATTCAAATGGCTAAAGAATACTATCCGCAAAGAAAAATTAAAGAAGAATTGGAAAAGCAGGCAAAAACTGAAGTAACCATACAAACTATTTCCTATCTGGATCTGTTTAATGCCAATTATTATTATAGGCCAAATGAAAGAGAGGCACTTGATGTTATGAATCCTTATGTTACCAATGGTTTTCAATTTGGTGTTAGTCTGAATCTGGGAAGATATCTTCAAAAGCCATTTACAGGAAAAATCGTTAGGTCAGAGCTGAAAATCGCTCAATTAGAAAAACAAATTTTTGATACTCAACTAGAAAAAGAAGTCAAAAGCCGCTACTATAAGTACGTTTTAAATTTAAAGGAACTTAAACTTAAAACAGTTTCTGCGCAAGAGACCTTAGGTAATCTTCAGAATATAACCACTCGTTTCGAAAAGGGTGAAATACCCCTTGAGGAATATAATTCTGCAAGGGCAGCAGTATTAGATGCAAACTCAACCAAGATGCAAACAGAGATTAGCTATTTGCAAGCAAAGGATGGCTTGGAAGAAATCATCGGTTCAAAACTTCAAGAAAGCGTTAATAATTAAATCTTATGGATATTCAACGATTTATTAAAATCCTAAAAAGATTTATCTGGATTTTAATTTTAGTACCTGTTTTTGCAGCTACAATAACTTATTATTTGGTTTTAGATTTGCCCAATGAATTTCGCTCAGAAGCGCTTATTTCTACTGGATTAGTGGACCATAGCCAAAATGCTCTACTAACAAATAATGAAGCAAAGTTCATTGCTGTTAATCAGCAATTTAACAATCTTATTGAACGATTAACAATTAAAAAAAATCTTAATGTATTATCGTATAAGTTAATGTTGCATGATTTAGAGAATCCACAGAATGCATTTCAGGAAATTCCGGAATCCATTGCCAGGTTAGATTCAAATGAACGAAAAGCTGTTATTGATGAGTATAAAATATTTTTAGCGGAAGAGAAGATAATATCTCCTGAGGATAACAAAAATTACCCGCTATTTGACTATATAAGTCTGATGGAATATGATGAAGAGACTATAAAGGAAAATCTTGATATATCTAGGAAAGAAAACAGTGATTTTATTAAGATTGGATATTTGTCAAATAATCCATATTTATCCGTTTATGTCGTTAATAGCATTTCAAATGATTTTATTTCTTCTTATAAAGAGAGAACAAGTATAAATCAAAATAGTTCGAAGGTTCTTTTAGATTCCTTATTGCAAGGTAAGGAGGCGTCAATGAATGCCAAGAACGCACAGATAAAAGATTTCCAGGTTAAAAATAGTGCTATTAGTTTAGTAAACCAAGCGGAAGGTTTATATACTCAAATTTCACAGAAAGAAAGCCAAAGAGCTGCTGCCGTTGGAGAAATTCAATCGTTACAGGGAGCAATTCAAGGAATTGAGGCAAAGCTGAAAAATAAGAATTCTGATTTAATGTCAGTTAGCATTAGCGAGAACAATCAAATTGTAAGCATTAAAAATCAATTGCAAAAAGCGAACGAGCGGTATGTAGATAACAATTTTCGTCCTGAAGATGCTCTACGGATAGACTCTTTACAGAATAAACTTTCTGGATTAATTGCGAGCAGTGCTTCAAGCTCTGCTTCTGATCCGAGGGTTTTGAGGCAAAGTCTGATTCAGCAGAAATTGGCCATGGAGGTTGAGCTGGACAGAGTAAAAAGTGGCCTCTCAGTAATTTTAGCTGACCTAGCCCGAATGAAAGGTAAGTATAACCAAATGGTGCCTAAAGATGCCGGAATCAAAAATTTTGAACGAGAAGCTGAAGTAGCTACAAAAGAATACTTAAACACATTAGACTTATACAATAAAAACAGTGTATTAAGCAGTTCTGATGTACGGCCCCAATTAGTTCAGGCCGGCGTGGTTAATCCGCCAGAACCTTCTAAGGCTTTCCTATATATTGGCTTAGCAGGGATAGGAAGCTTTGGAACCTGTTTATTCATTCTCATTATTGGTTTTCTTCTTGACCAGAAAATCCGCACCTCCGAACAACTTGTCCAAGCGACAGGAAATAGAATACTAGGCCAGATAAATAATATTGTTCCTAACAATACAGACTTGAAAACGGTCTGGGCTGAAGGGAAATCAACAAAGGATTATTCTCTTTATAAAGATCTAATTCGCTCATTGCGGTTTGAAATTGATTCATCTTTAAAAACCGATCAGCAGCAGATAATAGGAATAACAGGACTTTTCACTAGCTCTGGATCTTCTTTTATTTCATCCAGCTTAGCCTATTCATTTGCAGTAGCTAAGAAAAGAGTATTATTGATTGGAGGCGATTACATTTTAGATAAAAAAGCTGAAACCAAGGAAATTGCTGAGAATCAATACTTTGATTCATATATCGTAAAAAGAGAAATTCGTACCGAGGAATTTATTACGAAGTTGACCACCAATGCTCAAAATGAGTCGTTATTGGAAATATATAATGAGGGCGTTTTGAGAAAGGGATTTGAAGAATTGAAAAAGGATTTTGACATCATAATTGTTGATGTAGATAGTTTACAAAAAATACATCGGGCAAAAGAATGGCTAATGTTTGTTGAAAAAAGTATTGCAATTTTTCCAGCTGGCTCCAAAATAGGTTCCCATGAAAAAAAGCTCATTTCGTTTATCAATAGGCAAAAGGGATTTATGGGTTGGGTCTTAAATAAGACCAAAGTAAATGATATGGGATTACTTAATGCGGTTAACATACATTAATAAGGTTATGCTGACGGCTTTGGATTATCAGAATAGAGGGTTTTTAATTTCTGTGGGTATTGTAATATCTATCATCCTTTCATATTTAACTGTAACTATCGGTGTTTTCGCTCCTGTGGTCACTATGGTATTAGGAGCTGTTTTTGTTTTTCTAATCGTCATCTTTAGAAATCCATTTATTGGGCTGATGTCTTTATTGGTGTATTGTATAGTTTATAAATTTTTTGAAAGAGAAGTAGCAGTAGGTATTCCCTTTGGTTACGTAATCGAAACTTTATATGTTTTAATTTGGATTGCAATTATTTTTAAAATATCTAAACAGGACTGGAACAGGGTTTTTAATGATTTAAGTCTACTTTTTTTATTGTGGTTTGTGATTAGTGTTTTACAATTGGTAAATCCCGAAAATCCGGCTTTGCGAGGATGGACCCATGAAATAAGGTCTTCTGGTTTAGACTCTTTTGTATTAATACCTGCTGGTTTCTTGTTATTTAAAAATACAAAACATCTAAATGTGTTTTTAACGATAATTATTTCGATGTCTTTATTGGCAGCATTGAATGGTATCAAACAGGCTCATTTTGGATTATTTCCAGGTGAGCATTATTTTTTAATTAATAGTCCGACACATTCAATATGGGGCAAAATAAGAGTTTTTTCTTTTTATGGAGATGCTGGCCAATTTGGTGCCTCTCAGGCCCACCTCGCTTTGATATGTGCTATTTTAGCTCTAGGGCCATTTAAAATTTGGAAAAGGTGTTTTTTGGGAGTATTGGCCTTGCTTTTTTTCTATGGTATGCTCATATCAGGAACACGTGGAGCACTATATGCCTTGGTCCCCGGCATTTTTTTAACCGTTTTACTTTTTAAAAACATCAAGTTGATATTTCTGAGTCTGATGTTTTTAGTTCTTTTCGTAACAGTTCTAAAGTTTACACACATTGGAAGTAGCAACTATCATGTTTATCGTTTACGCTCTGCATTAAATCCTGAAGACGCATCACTGAACGTACGATTTCATAGTCAGGCAATTTTACGAGACTATTTAAAGAACAAGCCGTTTGGCGGAGGCCTAGGCGTTATTGGTTATGCGGGAAAAAAATATAACGAGGACAAGTTCCTTTCCACAGTCGAACCTGATAGCTACTGGGTAAAAGTTTGGGCAATGTATGGCATTGTAGGTTTTATTTTGTGGTTCAGTATGATGATGTATATTATTGGGAAGGGTTGTGGAATCATCTGGGGAATAAAAGACGAAGGTTTGAGGATCAAGCTTATCGCATTAACTGCAGGCGTTTTTGGAATATTTGTTTGCAGTTATGGTAATGAAGTCATCAACTCAGTACCTTCATCCATAATAACATATTTGTCAATGGTATTTATATTCTTAGGTCCTGAGCTAGATAAAAAGATAAGTTTAAATAAATTCTTAAATAATATATAATATGCCTTTTGAAATATTTGTCCTCCCAGGAGTACTTGCAGGGATTATTGGTTTTTGTATTGGGCTCAGATCTTATAAAAAGATAAAGGTTAAAGATTGATCCGTTGTTTTTAAGAAATTGTAATTTTTAGTAAATATGAAAAATGATAGAGTTACTTTAGTAATGGTATGCGATAATCACCTTGTCGTTATGCTATCCGCATTATTAAAATCTATTGAATTAAGCCATAAGTATGGTGAACCCATTGATATTTATATTATTGACGATGGTATAAGTGGGTCGAATATTAAGAAACTCAATCAAACAGTAACTTCGAACGATATTAATATTGTCTGGAAAAACATCAAAGACGCTATACCTGAAAGATTTGCTTTACCCGCGGACCGTTCGACATATCCTTTGTGCATCTATGTTAGATTGTTTCTGCCCTATTTTTTACCAGAAAACTTAAGCAAGGCTATTTACCTTGATGTAGACATGATTGTTTTAAGAGATATTCAATTCTTATGGAACATGGATATCGCCGATAAAGCGTTAGCTGCAGTTGTAGACATATCAGAAAAAGTAGGCAGTTCCTGGGGTGGGATAAAGAATTACAAAGAGTTGGGAATCGATCCGGAGGCCAAATATTTTAATTCCGGTCTTTTGGTAATTAACTTACAAAAATGGAGGGAAATAAATGCCACGCAATCCATCTTGAATATAATTGAAGAAAACCAAGAACATGCGCTATACCCCGATCAATACGGTCTGAACGTTATTTTTGCAAATAAATGGCATGAATTAGATTCCAGGTGGAATAACTATTCACAAAGAACTACACCAGATCCTTTTATTATACACTTCACTGAAATTAAACCGATCTATAAGCGGTATAACTTAAATCAAGAGTATAAAGAAACTTTCTATAAAATTCTGAAATCGACACCATGGAATGGATTTGCTCCACAGAAAACTTATATGGATCAAACACAAAAAGTTTTGAACTTGATTTCGAAAGGTAAATGGTTCGTTTTATTTAATAAGTTGTTCAACATCTTTTTTAATAAGGTATTCGTTAGTCAAAAATAGCTTCCAAAGCTAAGTTTGTTGTTCTTTCGGTTGAATAAGATGGTTATATATCTTTGATCTTTAATTTAGTATATGATTTTTTTTATTTTTTTTCAGTGTCTTTTAGGGATTCATCTTATTTTTCCATTAATATTGAAAATATTGAAGGTCAATTCCGTTTGGCTGCGAGAAAATGATGTTACGCAATCTGCTGATTACGCAATTATCGTAACCTATTATAAGCAACTGACCTTACTTCCAGGCTTTTTAAGATCTATAAATGAATTGAACTATGAGAATTTCATGGTTTATATAGTAGCTGATGGTTGTGAAGACTTAAACATCATGATTTCTAACCCAAAAGTAGTTCTGTTGAGGCCGCCTACGACGCTTAGTGATAATATAGAATCGCATCGATTTGCAATTCTAAATTTTGTTAGGCCTCACGATCGAATTACTATAATTGATGGTGATAACTTAGTTGACCCCAACTATTTATTAGAACTTAATTTTTTGTTTGATGAAGGATACATCGCCGTCCAAGGGTCAAGGTTTGCAAAGAATTTGAATACTGAATATGCCAACTTGGATGGGGTTTCGGATCTGTATTTTCGATATGTTGACCGCAAACTTTTATATGAAGCCGGATCGTCGGCTACGCTGTCCGGCTCGGGTATGGCGTTTACCACCAAACTATATAGTGAGTGTATTGAAAATTATAAAGGAAAGGGGGCTGGATTTGATAAAGTATTACAATGCGAAATTGTTAAAAGGAAAATTAGAATTGCTTTTAATAACAACGCTATTGTTTGGGATCAAAAAACTACTAATTCGAAACAATTAGTTAGCCAACGTTCCAGGTGGATAAATACTTGGTTTAATTCTGTAAATCCTAGTCTTTCTTTATGTTTTAAATCACTTTTAAACTTTAATCGAAACGGTTTTCTTTTCAGCTTGGCCTTATTACGCCCTCCGCTATTTATTTTAGCTTTTTTGGGAATCGGTTGCATTTTCTTTAATATCATTTTTTTTCCAGTCCTCAATCTAATTTGGCTAATACTCTTTATAGCCTTTTTTTATATTTTTTCAACCGCTTTAAAGTGTTTTGCAGCTCCCAGTAGCATGTATCTGTCTTTATACAAGATTCCGAAATTTTTATTTTATCAAATTATGGCGTTTATGAATCTACTAAAAGGTAATCCATTATCGGTAGCTACTGAACATAACATTCAAGATGTTGATATTGACTCAGCTCCATTAAAATCCAAAATAAGGATACTACATACTATCCGACAGGGTCAAATTGGTGGAGGTGAAACTCATGTAATAGACCTCGTCGAAAATTTGAACAAAGATAAGTTTGAATCCTACGTCCTCTCTTTCTCCTCCGGCCCAATGGTAGATAAGTTGAAAGGGATAAATATCGAAGTTTTTGTAATTCCTACCACCACTCCTTTTGATTTAACGACGTGGAATAGAGTTTCCAACATTGTAAAAGACCGCAAAATCGATGTAATTCATGCTCACGGAACCCGGGCATTTTCCAATACCTTTTATTCATCTAGATTGAATCGGATACCGATTATTTATACTGTACACGGCTGGTCATTTCATCCAGATCAAAATCCATTGGTAAAATGGATTCGTATCGCATGTGAAGGCTTTTTAATAAAAAAGGCTTACCAGACTATTTTTGTTTCAAAAACGAATTTTAACGAAGGGATTAAATATTATGGCAAGTTTAATGCCAAAGTAATAAGAAATGGAATAAATCAATTGAAATTTAATCCTGACAAAATTTTTAGTAATTTCAGAGAAGAATTTAATATTAGTAAAGATGTTTTTCTCGTTGGTTTTATCGCAAGGATTACAAAGCAAAAGAATCCTATGATATTGTTGGATGTCATATCGAAATTACCGGATGAGTTTAATGTGAAATTTGTGATAGTTGGAGACGGAGATTTAAAAAATGAAATGGTTAGAAGAGCTCAGAGACTAGGCGTGATGGAAAAAACTATTTTTATAGATAGTAGAAGAGACATAGAAAATATACTAAATGCTATTGACGTCTATTGTTTGCCCTCTTTATGGGAAGGACTTTCTATAGGATTATTGGAAGCAATGGCTATGAAGAAAGCTGTTATTGTAAGTAACATAAGCGGTAATACTGAGGTAGTTGACCATCTAAATAATGGTTTGGTTATTCAACCCATAGCTACAGATCTTGCACAGAAAATCAAAGAGTTATATAATGACAGGGAATTGGGAAAACGACTGGCTGAAAAAGCCTTTCTTACAATAAAAGATGAATTTAAAATTGAAAATATGGTGGAAGTAGTCGCCGAAACTTATTGTTCATTTGTTCCAAATTACTGCCACTTGAAGGAAAATTAGTATGTACTTGAAAACTAAAGAAAGCTTCGCTTATGATGCCATTGTCATCGGCTCTGGGATAAGCGGCGGTTGGGCTGCTATGGAATTGTGTAAAAAGGGTCTTAAAACTTTGGTGCTAGAAAGAGGCAGAGATGTAGAACATATTAAAGATTATCCGACTGCCCATATGCACCCTTGGGAGTTCGAATATGGCTTAAACAACACGAACGAAGATCGTAAAAATGACCCGATCCAAAGCAAGTTTTATGATCCAGGGAACAAACATTTTTTTGTAAGAGACAATGACAATCCATATATTCAGGAAAAGCCCTTTGACTGGTTTAGAGGTTATCAGGTTGGCGGAAGGTCATTAGTGTGGGGCAGACAATGCTATCGTTTGAGCGACCTTGATTTTGAGGCCAATAAAAAGGACGGGATAGGAGTGGATTGGCCTATACGGTATAGAGATTTAGAGCCTTGGTACGATTATGTGGAGGCTTTTATAGGAGTAAGTGGCAATAAGGAAAATTTAAAGCAATTACCAGATGGGGTCTTTTTACCTCCAATGGAGCTTAATTGTATTGAGAGACATCTGGCTGAATCTATAAAACAGAACGAAGAAAATAGAGTGTTAACTATTGCACGTGTTGCCAACCTCACAAAGGGCTGGAATAGCAATGGCCCATGTCTGAATCGGAATTTGTGCTCGCGCGGTTGTCCGTATGGCGGTTATTTTAGTAGCAATAGTTCAACACTACCAGCTGCTGCCGCCACTGGAAATTTAACCTTAAGGCCGTTTTCTGTGGTAACGGAAGTTGTTTATGATGAACAGGCCAAACAGGCCTCAGGAGTAAGAATTATTGATGCACTTACGAATGAGGAGCATCTTTTTTATTCCAAGATAATTTTCATAAATGCCTCAACTATTGCTACCGCCGCAATTTTACTTAATTCCAAATCGAACAGGTTTCCAAATGGCTTGGGAAATGACAGTGAACAATTAGGACATAATCTAATGGATCATCATTCGTCTGCGGGCGCTTATGGCGTATTCGAAGGGTACGAGGATAAATACTATAAAGGTAGAAGACCATGTGGGTTTTTAATCCCTCGCTATAGAAATTTAACCGATAAGAAAGAAGTCGATTTTATCCGAGGATATAACTTGCAAGGTCGAGGGGAACGTCATGAATGGTCCGATAAAGGAGCATATTTAAAGGGGTTTGGAAAGGACTTTAAAGAGCAACTAACTACCCCGGGTCCATGGTCAGTTTGGTTGGGCGGATATGGGGAGTGTTTGCCCTATTATGAAAATGAAATATCATTAGATACTGAACAGAAAGACAAGTGGGGTATGCCTTTGGTTAAAATTTCATTTTCATTTGAGGAGAATGAAAGGAAAATGATGAAAGATATTCAAACCACAGCAGAAGAGATGTTAGTGAATGCAAAATTTGCCAATGTAAGTACCTTTAATTACGATAAGGTCGGCGGTGCGACGAAGCATGAAATGGGTACTGCAAGGATGGGATTGGATCCAAAGACCTCTGTACTAAATAAACATAATCAATTACATAACGTAAAAAACATTTTTATAACTGACGGTAGTTGCATGACGTCATCAGCCTGCCAGAATCCATCTTTAACTTATATGGCTCTTACGGCAAGAGCTTGTGATTTTGCAGTTGAACAACTCAAATCAAATAGGATCTAAGCATTTTTGTATTATACCTACTAATCGGTATCATTTAAACCGCTATGTAAATTACCTTTATTTAAATATTACCGACTATGTATATATTGAAGAATCCGAAATGGTTAAAACACAATCAATTTCGTTATGAATCATTTAGGGATATTCCCGGAGTGATTTACAAAGAAATAAACGATAGGTTAGATCGCCTTCAAAGTTCTACGCCTCTTGTTTCAATTATAATACCTGCATGGAATGAGGAGATAAATATTCTTGGTTGCATTTCAAGTCTGTCAAGAATGAATACCACGATCCCTTTTGAAATCATCGTTGTTAATAACAATTCGACTGATAATACTCAAAAAACGCTGGATATGCTCAACGTTAGATCTTTTCTCCAGAAGACTGCTGGATGCGGACCTGCAAGACAAATGGGTCAGGAGAACGCGAGGGGAAAATATGTTCTTTTAGCGGATGCAGACTGTATTTATCCGAGCTGCTGGATAAATGAGATGCTTGAAGTCCTAAAAGGGAAAAACGTAGTGTGTGTTTATGGAAGATATTCTTTCATTGGAGAGGGAGATTATTCAAGGTGGAAATTGTTTTTGTTGGAGAAATTAAAAGACGTAATTGCCGAAATGAGACATTTTAAAAGGCCATACCTGAATGCATATGGGATGAGTATGGGGTATATAAAGGAACTGGGGCTAAAAGTTGGTTTTGTCAATCATAAAATTAGAGGAGAAGATGGTCGTTTGTGTTATGATTTGATGAGATACGGAAAGGTATTGCAGGTGAGATCGGAATCGGCGAGAGCTTGGACAAATCCTAGGACTATAAAATTAGACGGTAGTTTTAATAAAGCTCTTTTTAAAAGAATCAAAAAAGAGTTGACTAGAATTGTTACTTTATTTAGTTCTCATCCTCCTCATGATACGAAGATATCGAATAATTAGTTGAGAAATGACTCGGAAACAAGCTATTATTGCGTTTGCTATTTCTTCTCTAGGCTTAATTTTTAGTATTATTGCGATTAAGAATTTTTTTCTATTTTCTGGAAGAAAAAGAAGAAGCCTTGAAGAGTTCAGAGAACATGTTTCTGTAATCTCTGAATTGATTATCCCTAGAACCAACACTCCCGGAGCAAAAGATGCCGCAGTTCCCGATTTCATTATAAGAACATTGAAAAACTGTTATTCCCGTCGAGACAGATCTAATTTTCTCGCAGGCTTAGAAAGATTAGAAGAATATAGTATCAGACATTTTTCTGGTTCCTTTCTGAATTGTTCCTTTGATAACAAGACAAAGATTTTAGAATATTTTGAGAAGGAAGGGCCCTTCTCTAATTCATTTTTAAACAAGGTTAAATCCAAAATTTTAGGCCCCTCCTTCTTTGAAATTATCAAAAAGCTAACGATAACTGGATATTGTACATCAATGATTGGAGCCACACGGGGTTTAGCATATGATAAAGTTCCTGTTGTATATTTGGCTTGTGAACCGTATGTGCCTAAGCAAAAGTCATGGGCTATGAAATAAATGAAAACTAAAGGCCAGCATGGAAGTTGGATTCCATAATGGTGTCTTTCTGAAAATGTTAGTTTTTATGTAGTGACTAATTTAGGGAAGATTACATAACCTTTTAATTGAGAGGAGTTTTTTATACGCCATAATAGAAATGAACAATTTTCATAGATTAATCTGGTTTGTTTCTGATAAAGTTTGATGCCTGACAATACATTCGAAAATCGCTTTAACGGAGTTTTCCCAGCTATGGGTAAATGCGAATTTCATGCGGGCGTCACTTAGAGCCTTATCGTTTAGCAATAAAGCTTTTGCAATCTGTCCGACGAATTCTTCATTATCTTTTGCAAGAAAAACATGGTTACTGAAGCTTTCCATTGTTTGCGTATACGTTGCGACTATGGGCTTTCCCATTAGTAAATATTCATCGATCTTTCGGGGATAATTACCGATAGTGAGTTGGTTTAATGCTTGAGGATTAATGCAAACATCGAAGGCGTTTATATATTGAAAAAGCAACATCGGTTTCTTTGGGCCTAGAAAAAATACGTTCTTTAGCTTATGCAGACTACTTGCCTTAAAATCTTCATCCTCAGGGCCAACCAACACTATATTCCAGTATGGCGCATTCGTAGCTATATACTCTATTAATTGAATACTGAGCCTTGATGAAGTAAGTGTACCTACATAACCGACTATCGGATGCTGTATAGCTTTCAGTTCATCGGGCATAACCGATAAATCCACATTCGGATTAATTGTAAAATCACATCCCTGTCCGACATAATATGAATTGCTGTTGTATCTTTTGCAATAATTAACAAGATATTGAGAATTAGCAACGCATAAATCACTTTTTCTTATAAGCTCGGACTCGAGCTTTTGTCCATGCCTTTTCCAATACTCCGTTGCAATGATATTGTCTCGGGAATAATAAATGGTTATTGTTGGTGTAAGTAATTCTTTTAAATGGAAACTTCTAAATATATCACTATCATTAAATAAGAGAAAATTCTTAAATCCAATTTCATGTATTGCTTTATTAATGGAAGAGGCTATACGTTGGTTATTCTTCTTATTAAAAAATAAAAACAATTTGTGGATACGAATCCAGTTTATCGACTCAATCAAAACATCGGGATAATAAATCCACAAATTTGTTTTTACCTTAATTAATCCAGTTTTTTGTCCGTTAATTATTGCTAGTCGTTTTATAACTTTTGGATCCTTCGAATTACGCATTTTTGTTATTCTATCCAAGGCAGGGTTTACATATAAAACTCTATTATCTTTACAGAACTCAAGTGCAATATCTTTACAATTGCTTCCTATTTCAACATCCCAGGCCTGTTGGCCAACAATGATTATATCCCTACCTTTTATCATAATCTATCGTTTGTATAATATTTTTTCTTTTTCTTTTCTGATTACTTTCTCCCACAGCGAATTCTGTTGATTCCTTGAAAACTTTACAATACCTGCCAAGATAGCGTAGTTCATTACGCAGAAATAGTAGGGAACAAAAGCAATTTTAATTTTTAACTTGCGCTTCTCGAAGCCTAATCCTAATGTTGCTAGACCGTAAAAAAGAACCTGAATAATGAATAAATACTGGTATATCCATACAGTCGTTATTCTTAATAACATGAGGTTAATGAAGAAAAAGAGAATAAGTAGGAAAGGTGTGATCGTCCATCGCAGTACTCTATGGCTAATAAATTGGAAGCTCAACATCGGATATTTGATCGGGTTAAGCATACTCCGTAATGCTAAAATAGATTGGATACCGCCTGCTGCGATCCTTATTTTTCTTTTAAGTTCTTCATGAACATTTAAGGATGAGGATTCTACTGCGTAAGCGTTTGGTTCATAGGTGATTTTATATCCTTTTTGTGCAATCCTCATAGATATAACGAAGTCGTCCAAAATAGTGTTTTGGGGCACTTCTTCATATAGTTTTCGTCTGATGCTAAACAATTCTCCCGCAGCTCCAATGGTGGAAAACAACTCGGAATCCCATTGTTTTAATTTGGATTCATATTTCCAATACAAACCTTCTCCTGCAGAAGAAGCCTCGGCTTTCTCTGGTATATAGATTCGCTTTTCACCAGCTACTCCACCTACTTGATTATCTGAAAAGTGATACGCAAGATTAACAAGGGCATCCTCATTTAGAAATGTATTTGCATCGGTAAATACGACAATTTCTGAATCTATTATTTTCATTGCACGGTTAATTGCCGCTACCTTTCCTTTCCTAATAGGCTGATAAAGCAATCTAATTTGAGGGTATTCCTCTATATGCCTTACAGTATTATCGGTAGATCCATCTGCAACGATATAAATTTTTAATTTTCTATCGGGATATTTTAAAGACAAAGTGTTTGCTATCTTCTGATGTATAATATATTCTTCGTTGTAAGCGGCTATAATCAGGGCGCATGTCGGTAACGGCTGCTCGATAATATTTTTTCGTCCTAAACTATTAGTATAATATCGTTTAGCTTTAATCAGAATTAATAATAACATGGCATACCCCACATAAGTGTAAAGAATTATAGCCAGAATAGACCAAAAAAAGAATACCATTAGATAAGAGGTTGAAATCCTAGTTCGTTACTGTTTTTAGGATTGGTGAAATTCCAAACGATTGCTTTTACTAACCAAGGCACAAGATCCTTTCTTCCCTTTATGTAGAACTTTAACACTGTTTTTGGACATGCAATTCCAATAAAATAGAGATAAAAGATAAATGTTGTGAAAAGATTGGCATTTTTACGAATATATAACATTCTATTTCTGTGCATAAAATAGACTTTTAAGTTACTGTCCTTTCCAACACTTATAGATTCTTTGTGATAAATTTTCGTTTTGCCGGTAAACCATATTTTTTTACCAGCTTTTCTAAACTTCTCACACCAGTCCAGCTCTTCATAATACAGAAAATAATTCTCGTCCATTAAACCAATGTGTAGTATATCGACTTTACTACACATCATGGCAGCTCCATGAATAAAGCCTGTTTCCTGACTTTTATCATTATATTGTTGAGTATCATCTTCTTTATTTCCTATTCCTTTATTACGGCCTGTGAAATAATTCATTTTTGTAAAGCCGGCGTATTGTATCGTTTTTTTATCGTCATGATATAAAATCAACGGAGATAAAATCCCTATATCGGGGTTTTCTTTGAATTCGGACAGGAGTATGCTCAGGAAATTCTCACAAATTTCAGTGTCGTTATTTAAAAATAAAAGATAGTCACCTTTAGCAGATTTTATTCCTAAGTTATTTCCACCAGCGAATCCTAGATTTTTATATGACCTGATATATACTAATCCTGGAAATTTTTCCCTGAAAGCAAATTCATGATTTTCAACGCTACCATTGTCGACTAAAATAACTTCAATCTCTTCACTGCGGATATTTTTTTTTATTGAGTCAAGAAATTCAAGTGTTACTCGAGGTTGATTATAATTTACAGTTATTATGGAGGTAAATGACATATTGGATTTGTTTGTATAAAAATAGCTTGAATTAACTACCTATCAATACCAACTAATGGGTATAATTAATAGGCAGGCAAAAAAATCATATATTTAGCTAAACGGTTTATACGTTCGAATAGATACGAAAGTTAATACCTACGGTAAATGAAACCATTTGTGGAAAATCTTCTTGTGGGCGGTAAACAGAAGCGGTTCGTTGATCTTTAATATTAATAAATAGAGGATGAAGTTGATTTTCATAGATTTTCTTAGGACAAGAATGTCCCTAATGAGGGACTTCACTTTGAGAAAAGACTTTATTGCTTTTAAATCTCTTTTGGTTTGAGAATATTTTTGAGAATATTGTAAGGTATTAAAAGTTAAATAAAATAATATTTTGTAGCTGAATTTCCGGAAAAGTAGTTTCCGGCAGCCCTTTCCTTCCCCAAATTCTGATTGTGATGCTTTTAAGTAATCGATAAACTCTTCAATGTTAGTGGGTTTTGAACCGGTAATGCTCGTTTTAGATTTTCTCTGGCGGTAAAAGTATAGATTGTCCTCTAGTTGAATGACTTTATTTGCATTCTTAATGAGGATTGGCATAGTCAAAACATCTTCAAAAATGACGTTAGCCGGAAATTTCACATGGTTAAATAGACTTCTTTTGATCAATCTTTGCCAAACATGAGAAGAAGTATCTCCATTGAAAAGTAAACTTAAATAATCTTGGGCGGTATACATCCCCGGTTTAGTTTTAGCCATTTCTGAATATGTCCCGTTATATTCCCAATATTGCATGGCTCTACACGATACTATATCTGCATTATTATTAATTGCAGAATTGTGCAGCTTTTCCAACATCGTGCCATCGATCCAGTCGTCTGAATCGACACATAATATATAGGGTGAGCTTGAGTTCTGAATCCCAATATTCCTTGATTCAGACAGACCTAGATTTTTTTTATTGTTTATTATCTGATATTTGATACTTGTTTTCCGTAATATTTTTTGACATAATTCAATTGAGTTGTCATTTCCGCAGTCATCGATGATAATCAATTCGAAATCCCTAAACGTTTGATTGATGATGGACTCTACACATTTAGCGATGAAATTATTTACTTTATATACAGGGAGGATAATATCTATGGACGCCATTATATACGGTTAAAAGGTGATTTTCATTAGAAGTAAATGTTTTAGTTTCAATTTGACTTTATGGAAGATGTATCTTCTCGCTATGAAAATCATTTTAAATGTTTTTATAATTCCGTATTTTTTTGCCTCAATAATTTCTTTTTTTATAGGTCGGAAGTATTTTTTTCTGAAGTCTATCATATAATTATTAACCAAAATTTTCGCTTTGAATCGATTATCAAAAGCTTTCTCACTAATTACAAATGACAGACTATCATTTCTATAGGTTACACAATAAATCGGTCTAGTATCGACGTTTATTGTCTTTGAATAATATCCGGCTTTTAATACAAATCCTGCGTCATTTCCCACCATTACCTCATCAAAAGTTATAGAATTATCTCTAATAAAGGCATGGTTAAATAGTCGCGTCCAGGGTTCCCAGTTCGAAAATTTTACGTCTTCAACTGTTTCGTTGTTAAGTGGGACATAGTTAAAAATCGCACGCTCAGTTCCAAGATGTCTTGTCCCTGGGGATAAGTCGTTGCTATTCACGCTCGAGGCGGAGTAGTAAATAATATCCGCACTAGAGTTGAAACTCTGTTCTATCACGGATTCAAAACAATCATTGAAGAAATCGTCAGCATCTGCGAAAATCAACCATTTGCCTTTCGCGCACTTAAGACCGATATTTCGTGCGTAACCAGCTCCTTTTCCTTGTTTGTCGAAATAAATTTCAGTATTCCGTCTTTTTACTCCAGGGAAGTTGTTGAAATCTACCATTTTAGGATCACTATTATCGTCGACAATGATAATTTGGAAATTATCATTGTCAGGAATAGAAGCTAGACATCGTTCTAGCAGATATGGAATATTTTTATGAGGTATAATGATGCTGTATTTAATATGTTTCATTTCAGATTAAAAAATTAAGGCAGAACATAATTGAGGAGTTTCCTTACCATACGAAAAACTTTTTCTTGTCGACGTAATTAGGGTAGACGAGACTTGCTATACAGTGGTGATCTAAGCTGAAACTTGATAACTTTATATTTTCTTTAATCCTCAACTTTTTATTATCGAGAGTGTGACTCCCGTCTAGACTTGGTACAACAGATAAATCGTCTATAATGCCTTGTCCTGTGAATTTTAATATTGCTTCTTTTCTAGTCCATTGAAGGAAAAAAAGTGCATTGCTTTGTTTCATATCGTTTTTTATATGACAGATTTCGTTATGTGCAAAGCATGCGGATAATAAAGAATCGATTTCAAAATTCGGATCGGATTCTTCAATATCTACTCCAATTTCACAACGAGCAATTGCAATTAAGATATATTCTCCTGAATAAGATAAATTATATTTTAATTGCAATTCTGAAACGACGCACGGTTTTAGATCTTTTGAATTAAAATCCAGAGACGCAGCTGGCTTATTTAAATACTTAGCCAAAAGTTTTCTTAATATAATTCTACTCGTTAAATACCTTTTACAATCTTTTTCCCAATAGAACTTCTTTGCTTTTTTGTATTCGCCCTCGCTTAAAACAAAACGGTAGTTCTTAAATAGAGAATTAAAATGTTCTGATATTTTAATTTTCCAAATGTGTACATCTTTCGAGCTTAGCTTAGAGTCATCTCCATAGTTTTCCCAAAATACATTAGGCAAGGACTCAGACTGAATATTAAAACTGTTACTGATTATGTTCATTTTATTCATGTGAATTGAAGCTCAACATTAAACCTCCTGAAGAGCTACCATTTTTCGGAATCTAGGATATTTTTCCATCAAGGTATGGAAGGTTCCTTCATCGGCTATTTTACCTTCATCCATGAAAATAAGTCGATCAACATTACGAATAGTAGATAAACGGTGTGCTACAATAATTAAAGTATATTTTCCTTTTAGGTCTTCAATACTCTGTTGGATGGCGAATTCTGTTTCAGAATCAAGAGCAGAAGTGGCCTCGTCCATAATAAGAATGTCAATATCTTTATATAATTCCCTCGCAATGGAAATTCGCTGTTTTTGTCCTCCGCTTAAATTTATTCCATTGTTTCCTAATAATGTTTCTTTCCCATTGGGGAGCGCTTGTATATAGGATTCAATGGAAGCTTGTTGAATGGCTTTTTCAAATCGCTGGAGGTTCTCTTTTGAGGGCTCTGACCAAAAAGAAACATTATTGAAAATTGTATCATTGAAGATTACTGGTTCTTGTGTAATATAACCAATACGTTTCTGATAAGAAAGCTTATCTAGTTCTTTAAAAGGCACATTGTCTACATATACATTGCCACTATCAGGGGGAATTAATCCGGCGATAAGGCTAACTAATGTGGTCTTACCACTGCCGCTTTCGCCAATTAGTGCCAGGCTTTTATTTTTTTGAATTTTTACATTTATATTTTTCAATATCGAGGCTTTTCCATAAGAAAAATTGACGTTTTCTATTACAATTGAGGACGTAAATTTATCAAAGCACAAGTTCCCATTTTTATCCTGCTCCAGTTCAATTTCTTTTTGAAAATCCTTCATGTTTTCGAGAGAACCTGAAACACTCATGAACTCATTCCATTGTTGTTGCATAAAGGCTAAGGAATTTAAGGCTCGATAAAAAAACAGTAAACTTATTAATATGGTGGCTAATTCTCCCCCAAGCAAATTAACTTGCACTAAAATAACACTAGCTACAACTGTGATTAAAAGTGGCTCTCGAGCGGCCGAACCAATACTTCCCCATATTCCAATCCTTTTTCTAAATGCCTCTATTTTGTAAATTGTATTTTCGAGTCTATCAGAATGTACTTCAACCATGCCAGTTGCTTTTAGATATTTGAAATTGCCTACATGTTGCAGAATTTGACCTTGATATGTATTTGAAGAGAAAGTTAATTTGCCAGATGCCACTTTAGTGTGTTTGTAAATCACTTTATATAAAATATTTGTGAAAGTACCACCTATACTTACCAGTATAGCGAACTGTATATCAACATAGAATGCAAAGCCCATATAGACAAAAACCATCACTCCTTGTTGGAATGATTCGAAGTATGAAGTATAAGCTTGTGCGACACGTTCGACTTCTCCACTCATCGTGTTTTGTATTTTTCCTGCGTTCGAAGTAATGAATCTTTTGAAGTCCATTACATTTAAAGCCCGAAGCAGTTTTAATCTTATTCTTTTTATAAACAATTGTTTTAAGATGACATAATAAACTGCACTCAAATAGGATGCTATTCCTTTTAATAAAAAGAATAAGAGCATGAAAAGCAAAACAAATCCCAAAGTAAGTTGTATTCCCATTGCCTCTATCCCAACAAGTAAAAAACTGAGATTACCCATTGCTTCAGGATCAACGGTGCTTGAATCATTTACCATTTGCAAAAGTGGCAAAAACATAGATAGCCCGAAAGCATCCAATATGCTTACTGCCATACTTAATCCAGCAGAGATAAAAATTTTGGTCTTAAGGATTTTGTAGAAATAAACAAAATTGCTAAAGTATTTTTTAATTAATTTTTTAATTGGATTCATAAAGTGTGTAAAGCTTATTATCTATGGTTATCTGGAATATGATCTAAATATGTTTGTAAAGTAAAAGCTAGCTCTTTGACATTCGGTTCTTTAAAGCAAGTCGAATGGTCACCAGGAATTTCTTGAGTGATGATACCCTTAGATGCATAGGCGCTCCACCCAAAATACTTATCGTTTGAAAAATATACCCTTTCTCTGCATTTTAATAAATAGACTTGTATGTCGAGGGGACTTAGTTGATAGTCATAGAACATTTTTAAATAGACCTCTTTTAATCTTTTTTGATAGCCTATAAGTTCAATGTATTTGTTTTTTTTATATAGATTCGTTTTTAACGTCTCAAAATGGTGTTTCAACGTTTTTTTTGGATTGTATATATACGATTTACAAGAATAATAAGCTTTTAAGATTGGTTCTTTCAATGCATTTTTACTTTTAAGATTTTTTTGATAGAGATTTGTGTCAATAATTGCCAGCATGCTGATTTTCTTACCCATAGCTAATAATTGTTTAGCCATTTCGAAGGCTAACAAACCGCCGAAGGAAAATCCGGCCAGTGCAATAGGGCCATTTGTATTGCCATCTAAAATTTCTGAAATATAATTTCTGGCTAACTCTTCGATACTTTTTGGGAAATCTTCCATGTCTCCATTTAAACCGCTTCCTTGTAAGGCGTAAATCGGTTGTTCTGAATCCATATAGGTTCTTAAAGGTTCAAATATTAAAACATTTAACCCCAAACCGTGGATTAGATAAATCGGTGGTTTGGACCCTGACGCCTTTATGGGCACTAAAGAATTCCATTTAATCTTCTTTTTGTCTCCCGTGATAAGCTTTGCTAATTTTTCTATTGTGTAATGCTCAAATAATGCACTAATTGGTAGTTTAATTTCCGTTTCCTTCATCAAGTCAGTCATCACTTTTATTGCGACTAAGGAATTTCCCCCTGATTCAAAAAAGTTGCTATCCATGCTTATTTGTTTGATTGCAAGGTGTCGAGTCCAAATTTTTGCTATGATTTTTTCTGTTGTAGAGCGAGGAGCAATGAATTCATTGTTATCTTTGCTATTTGAGGAGGTTTGATTAAGGACATCAGGCTTCGGTAAACTTTTTCGATCAGTCTTTCCATTATTAGTTGTTGGAAAATAGTCCAATATATAAAAGGAACTAGGGCTCATATAAATCGGTAAGTGCTTATTTAATTCGTTCCTCCAATTCTTAATTTGATCGTGTGCATTATTGATAAAAGAATTCCGGTTCAATAGAGCGTCAAAATTATGATCGGCATCAAGCTTAATGTAAGCAACTAAAATTATATTTTCGGGGTTATCGCCTTGCGGCATAACAACAGCCTCTTTAATCCCGTCTAATTGTACTAGATGATATTCAATCTCACCAAGTTCAATCCGATGTCCTCTGATTTTAACTTGGGAATCTATTCTTCCAAGACAGACAATTTCTCCGGTCTCATTTATTGCCCCTAAATCGCCAGTTGCATATATTAAAGAATTCTCATTCTCCTCAAATGGGTTTTTGGTAAATTTTTCTAAAGTAAGTTCGGGACGATTTAAATAGCCTCGTGCCACACCATCACCGCCAATGAAAATTTCTCCAGAAAGGCCTGTTTGCACAGGCTTTTTATTCTCATCAAGTATATAAATTTTTGTGTTTGCTATGGGTTGCCCAATTGTAATAGGTTCATTTTGGCTTTCGATTTTTTTTATGGTGGACCAAACGGTGGTTTCTGTTGGGCCGTATACATTCCAAAGTTCATTAACTCTTTTTAAGAGTTTTCCTGCTAAATCTTTTGAAAGTGGTTCTCCTCCACACATTATCTTTAATGGCAATGGATCTTCCCAACCTACACTTAGTATCATGTGCCAGGTTGTAGGAGTAGCTTGCATAACTGTGACCTTCTTTTCTTTTATTATATCAAGCAGTTCCCTGCCGTCCCGGGCTGTAAAAGAATCAACTAAAACAACGGAAGCACCCGTAATTAAAGGAAGGAACATTTCAGTGATAGCAATATCAAAACAAATGGTAGTGATTGCTAATAATTTATCCTCGCGAATTAATCCTGGTTCTCTTTGAAAACTAAGCAAATAATTTGCTAAGTTAGAGTGTTCAATCATCACACCTTTTGGGTTTCCGGTTGAGCCTGAAGTGTAAAGAATATAAGCGAGATCATCCGCTTCATGGGATATTTCGGGAATCTGATCTGAGTAAATACCTAAATTGGGCCAGTAATCCTCCAATATTATTGAAAGTAATTGGTTTGGTAAATCAGTTATATATTTTTGATTGCATATAATGATGGTAGAGGACGAATCCGCCATCATAAAATCGATCCGGCTTTTTGGATATTGCGGATCAAGAGGTAAATAGGCAGCTCCAGCTTTCAAAATACCTAACAAAACAATTATCATTTCAACAGACCTGTCTACAACAACACTAACTATATCTCCTTTCTTGACCCCTTTCTCCAAGAGAAGATTTGCAACTTGGTTAGATTTTATATAAAGTTCGTTATAAGAGAGCTCCTTCTGTTTATAATAGATTGCAGTTTTAAAAGGGTTTATTATTGCCTGTTCATCGATGTATTCGGTTATGTGTTTATTTTTATTGTAAATAACCTTTGTATCGTTTAATGCTTTTATTCGTTCGCTCAAAAGGTGTGTTTGAAGGGGCTCTAAATCAAGACTTTCCGTTAGCGTAGAATATGAGACATTATCTATTGTTGGATCTGTGTTAATATCAGAAGATTCTAGGATTTGATCTTTTCTGGTTGAACTTGTTTCCATTATTTAAATTTAAGTTAAACGGATTTTCTGGTGACCTTATTTTTATTACTAAGTAAGTTTTAATTTTTTGATAAAGGTAGATTCAGAAAGTTCCGGCAGCAATACCAGTTAATAGGTATTTTATTAACTTATTCTTCAATATTATTCAAAATTTTAAGTCTTCTAGTCAGATCCAAAAAAAGAATACACATTTATAGGTATTGTCTCATTTCTTAAACTATGGTAATCTTGAAGAAATTTATTTATAGTAGAACACTGTCATAAATAATAATGAAAGTGAACGATAATCAATTATCTAGTTAAGATTTATGGGATTTAACCAAATATTAAAAACTTCAGTTAAAAGGCTTCTTCCAAGACAAGCTTTAGAAAATCCATTTTTATTGGATACTTATTCCAACATGCGTCACATTTATCGGTATACGAAGGACCGGATAAAGCCGGAAAAAGGCGCACGGGTATATATTAAGAAAGGAATCACCAGGATGGGTTTTTTCAATATCCTTCATGAACGTAAGGTAGACTATGTTTTATTGCGCTGGTGGCATAGTTTACCGGAAATGCCGGAGGGCGAGGATATGGACATTCTAATCAAAGATGAGCACCGCGATCTTATTAATGACCTGTTGACTTTTCGTGATTACGGAACAGATTTAAAATGTGATATCTATACGATAGAAGGTAGCAGATATGGCAGCCATAAAGCTTTACCGTATTTTCAAATAAATTTGGCTCATGCCATACTGCAAACACGAGTACTATATAAAGGAGTGTATGTTCCGGGTCGTAAAACATATTTTGCTTCCCTTGCATATCATGCGCTTTTTCATAAGGGCAACGGTTCTGGATTACCCGGTTTTGACAGACGACCGACTAATTTAGAGCATGATTATTCTGCTGTTTTAGCTGAGGAAGCAAGTCTCTTAAATTTGAAATTAGATATATCAGCCAAAGGAGTCTATAATTGGCTACAAGAACAAAATTTCGTTCCTGCTGAAGATACCCTTTCTAAGCTGGTGGAAATAAGGCCGGAGTTATTCTTTTTTCAAAGAAGTTTGTATTCGGATATTAGAGGAGGTGAGCTACTAGTTTACGTGATTCGTGAGCGCCTCGTCAACGATGGTCAGCTTGAGAATTTTCAAGAATTTTTGAAAGATGAATTTCAGTTTGAAGTAATCGATGTCCGGGTGCTAAATGAAAAGGAAAAAGATATTTGTAAGTCACAAATCCGGGGTGGAAAATGGGATAATGGACCATATAAGTTTTCAGGAGGCCCCCCTGTAGCGCTTGTCTCGGTATTCGATTATAATCCTTGGCCGCTTAACGATGCGGAATTATTAAATCAACCAAGAATGACGAATAGAAATAATCTTAAGGCAAAGTACAAGTTCCGCGAGCATCTTAATAAAGTAGTGGTGAATAAAGGGCATTATAATGGTGTTCATTCCGCAGATAATGAATTGGACGCGTGGTCTTATATATCATTATTAGAAAAGGACTACTTCAATAAGATTTTCACTGAAATCGAAAGAAGGAGGGATGCTAAATACAGGAATAAAGTCTCAAGTCAAAAAAAGAACAATGTATAAAACAATTATTCTCTGGTTCCTTAGGAAAATTTCATGGAGATTTGGCTATATAGTGCTTAATAGGAATGTGCCCTCTCTGAATACTTGTGGCGACGACCCGAGAGAAGTTCCTTATTTACAGGATTTGCCCTATTCGGTTCAAAATTTACCCGCCAAATTGGGAGTTGGTTTAAGGTTTTATCCTTTCGAGGGACAGACCTATCATCCCTTTATACTAGCTCTTAAAGGGATAAAGGAAAATAAGAATCAAAAAGATTTTGCATTCGAGGTATTAAAAAAGTATAATCAATTATGTTCGTTAAAAACGGCTAATGATTTTTTGGGTTTGAGCAAGACAGAAGCGTGTTTTTCAAATGAGAATCATCCTTATGAGTATACTTATCCATGGAGTACTGTTGTGCCACATGAAATAAAAAAAATTACTTTGGATGACATACGGGGTGAAAATAGTCGATATGGATTTAAGACTGAAGAGGCTTTGGATCTGCCACTTGCATCTGACAGGAAGATCTGGATTGAAACGAAAAGACTAGTTCATCTTATGGTTAGCATAAAAGAAAGCGGCTTTAAACAACAATCACAAGATTCATTGGGCTGCTTCGTGCTGCTTAATGGAGATAGGTGGCGTTGGTATGTGCATGGTGGACAACATAGGGCAGCTGTTTTGGCTGTTTTGGGCTATGATAAATTTCCGGTATGTGTAAGACGAATAATTAGACGAGAAGATGTGGATATTTGGCCCCAGGTTCAATCAGGCGTTTTCACAAGGGAACAAGCATTGCTAGTGTTTGACAAATTATTTAGTGCAAAGCCTCCTCCTGTTGCAAAAGAATGGATGGACTATGTTAATCAGGCATTCTATCATAAAACAGAAATAGAATGTCTGACTAACAATGAGAAACCGGAATTCTAATTTAAAAAATTATAAACCTCAAGCCCTTTTTCCAAACAGACTAAAGCTTTTTTTAATTCTTCTTGGTTGAGCACATAAGCTAAGCGGACTTCATTTTTTCCTGTATCTGGCGTGCTGTAGAATCCGGTAGCAGGCGCCATCATAACCGTTTCATTTTGATAGTCAAATTCTTCAAGCATCCATTGGCAGAATTTATCAGAGTCATCAATTGGTAACTGAGCTACAATATAAAAGGCACCTCCCGGGATCGGGCATTTTACGCCCGGTATGTTATTCAATCCATTGGCGAGGAGGTCCCGGCGTTGGGTATATTCTTTTTTTACCTGAACAAAATAGCTTTCAGGGGTATCTACTGCTGCCTCACCGGCAATTTGTGCGACCATCGGTGGACTTAACCTGGCTTGGGCAAATTTTAAAGCGGTTTGATACACTGATTTGTTTTTAGTAATTAAGCAGCCTAAGCGGGCTCCGCAGGCACTATAGCGTTTTGATACGGTATCTAAAACAATTACATTTTCTTCTAAACCTGGCAGGTGCATGGGTGATATGAATTCTCTGTCATCATAGCAGAATTCACGATAGGCTTCATCTGAAAACAAAAACAAATCATATTTTAAACATACTTCGCGAAGCAGCTCAAGTTCTTCTCTTGAGTACAGATACCCGGTTGGGTTGTTTGGGTTGCAAATGAAGATGGCTCTTGTTTTATCGGTGATCAATTTCTCGAACTCTGAGATCGCCGGCAACGCAAAACCGTTGTCTATGGTTGACAGGATGGGCTTAATAACGATATCTGCCATACAAGCAAAGCCATTATAGTTGGCGTAAAAGGGTTCGGGTATAATGATTTCGTCTCCATTGTTCAGGCAGGATTGCATGGCAATGGTAATGGCCTCTGAACCGCCATTGGTTACCAGTATTTCATTCGGCTTAATATTATAATTCAGTTGGTTATAATACTGTGTTAATTTATTGCGGTAGGAGGCTGTTCCTTCAGAAGGGGTATAGGCCCATACCTTGAAATCAATGTTTTTTATCGCGTTTAACATGATTTCCGGGGTTTCAATGTCGGGCTGTCCAATGTTTAAATGGTATATCTTTTTTCCGTTTTGTTTGGCCAGATCAGCATAGGGTGTTAATTTCCGGATAGGAGAGGCAGGCATATCAGCGCCTTTTTTTGAAATGTGAGGCATTTGTGTATCGATAATAATTTTAATTGTTGTTTATAAAAAAAGGCTGTATGAATAATTCAAACAGCCTTAGTGATTATTTTATAAGTTTTATTTCTTTTGAACTACACCTTTAATATATAAAGCCTTTACAGGTGTTTTCGCATTTGACCGGATGGTAACCATTTTAGAGAAAGGCATTGCTGCAGCGGCATCAAATGTTACTTTGACGGTACCCTGATCGCCGGGCTTAATGGGTGTTTTTGTATAGTCAGGCACAGTACAACCACAGGTTGATTCTACTTTACTAATGATAAGAGGTTCTGTTCCAACGTTTGTAAATTTAAACTCGTAAACGACAGGGGTTCCCTGAGGGATCTTTCCAAAGTCATGGGTTTCCTGTTCGAATTTAAATTCTGCTTTGTCTTGTATGGTCATGGAAGATAAACCGATAAAAGAAATGGCAAGTATTAAAAGTGATATCGTTTTTTTCATTTTTCTAAAAGCTAAAAATAGTTTAAACTGTATTTTTATTAATCAAAAGTACTAAAAAAATATGTATATATAATAATGTGACTGTAAGGTAAACGATTGCTAGCGAATTAAGTTTCGTCTTTTTGTTATTAACTGATATTATGTTTGGATATTGCCGGATATCCCCTGATTTATTATATTTTTTTTACCTTTGAGTTTTCACCTGATTATCTTTGAGTTTATACCAAGCGTTATGTCAGAAACCAAAAATTTATATTCTAAGACCGAATTAAGCTTTAACGAATTTAAAAATCAACTAATTGCTGATTATAAATTAGCTTACGAAAGTCGACAGATTAGCCTGATTGGAAGGAAGGAAGTGCTAACCGGAAAGGCAAAATTTGGAATATTTGGCGATGGAAAGGAGCTGGCTCAGATTGCAATGGCGAAAGTCTTCCGAAACGGAGATTGGCGCTCGGGATATTACCGCGACCAAACCTTTGCATTTGCTTCCGGTATAACCGATTACTATAAATTCTTCGCCCAGTTATACGCTCATCCAAGTAAAGAGGCAGATCCGGCTTCCGCCGGGCGGCAAATGAATTGTCACTTTTCAACGCAGACCATCGATGAGGATGGCAATTGGTTGGATCATACACAGACAAAGAATTCATCTTCAGATGTATCGACTACCGGAGGACAAATGCCGCGCTTGGTAGGATTGGCTCAGGCATCCAAAATCTATAAGAATCGTACGGATTTGCAGCATATGACCGGCTTTTCAACTGCCGGCAATGAAGTTGCATTCGGAACAATTGGAAATGCGTCTACTTCGGAAGGGGTATTTTTTGAGGCTTTGAATGCTGCGGGAGTACTGCAGATACCTTTGGCAATTTCAATTTGGGATGATGGTTACGGTATTTCTGTTCCAAACAAAATACAGACAACAAAGGAAGATATTTCAGAAATTTTGAAAGGGCTTCAGCGTGATGAAAAGGGTGAGGGATTTGAAATATTTAAAGTAAGAGGCTGGGATTACCCTGCGCTGGTTGCAACCTATGAACGAGCGATTCAGATTTGCAGGGAAAAGCATGTCCCGGTTATGATCCATGTTACGGAAATGACTCAGCCGCAAGGGCATTCAACTTCCGGGTCGCATGAGCGCTATAAATCGGAAGAACGCCTGGAATGGGAAAGGGAATTTGACTGCATTCATAAAATGCGGACATGGATGATTGAAACATCGGTATCGACGGCTGAGGAGCTGGATAGGCTTGAGGAGGAATCAACGAAGTTAGTGAAAGGGATTCAGAAAAAGGCCTGGTTAGATTACCTGGCTGTATTTGAGACTGAAAGGAAGGAAGCTATATCGCTTATAACGAATCTGGAAAATGCGGATACGGATGCATTGGCGAAAGAATTAAAGAATAAATACGAACCGGGCCTGAAGGATATTTATGAACTTGTCCGCAAAGCCTTAAGACTTGTACGACATGAAAATACCGAAGCCCGAAATACGCTGGTAGAATGGTATAAAAGGAGCCAGAAAGTAAATGATGAACGTTTCCATTCGAAGCTTTTCACAGAGAGTAAAGAGAGTATAGAATATATTCCACATGTACCGGCTAGCTATCCGGAAGAAACAAAATTAGTGGATGGCCGGGAAATTCTGAATGCCTGTTTTTTAGAAAACTTTAAACGGGATGAGCGCTTGCTGGCCTTTGGTGAAGATGTGGGTGCAATAGGGGATGTCAATCAGGGTTTTGCCGGTTTGCAAATAAAGTTTGGATTGGATCGGGTTTTTGATACCGGAATCCGTGAAAATACAATTATCGGCCAGGGTATCGGATTGGCATTGAGAGGCCTGCGGCCGATTGCAGAGATTCAATATTTGGATTATGTATTGTATGGTATCACAGCCTTGAGCGATGACCTGGCATCCCTGAGCTATCGTACAAAAGGCGGTCAGAAAGCCCCCTTAATTGTGAGGACCAGGGGGCACCGGCTGGAAGGTATGTGGCATTCTGGTTCGCCAATGGGAATGCTTTTGGGTACTTTAAGGGGAATGCATATTTGTGTTCCGAGGAATATGACCCAGGCTGCAGGGATGTATAATGTGCTGTTTAGGGCGGATGAGCCTGCTTTGGTTATTGAAAGCTTAAACGGGTATCGGTTAAAAGAGCGATTGCCGCAAAATATCGGGGAGTTTACTGTGCCATTGGGAGAGGCAGAGATTTTAAATAAAGGAACGGACGTAACCGTTGTTTCCTATGGATCGACGTTGCGGATTGTACAGGAAGCCGTTGAGGAACTTGAAAAACTTGATATCTTTATTGAAATCGTAGATCCGCAAACATTGCAGCCCTTTGATATCAATAAGGTATGTGGTAAATCGCTTAGTAAAACAAACCGGCTTTTAATCGTTGATGAGGATGTGCCGGGTGGTGGCTCTGCATTTATTCTTCAGCAAATTTTAGAACAACAAAAAGGCTATTATCATCTGGATAGCCAGCCAAGAACTTTGACTGCAAAGGCGCATCGTCCACCTTATGGATCGGATGGTGATTATTTCACCAAACCTTCTAAGGATGACGTGGTTGAGGCTGTATATGCCATGATGAATGAAGTGAATCCGGAAAAATATCCGTCTATATTTTAATTCAAAAGAAAAGTAAATGAATACATATAAATTAGGGGATTTTGTCCGCCTTGTAGAAGAAGATGCAGAAGGATATATTACTGCAATTTTAAGTGATGAACTAATTGGAGTAACCGAGAAGGATGGATTTGAAATCCCTGTATTGGCGGCGAAAGTGACGCTCGTACATGGAAAAATGGATACAGAGGAGGATCGGAAAGAGGTAATTTCTCAAATTCCTCAGGCTGAGTTCAAACCGGAAGGGCTCTATTTGGCTATTACCGGGGATCAGAAACAAGGCCTGGTCGATTTCTTTCTTTTAAATGAGAGCTCATACCAATTATTGGTTAGCATGAATACACTCAAAGCGGAACAGGTGAAGGGGGAGTTTGTAGGACAGGTTGCTCATCAGAACGCAGAGAAGATTTATACGGCAAATGCTTCTACTATTGGAAACTGGCCTTCTTTTAATTTTCAGGTTATCTTCTTCTCTAACAATCTATTGGATATTAAAAAACCACTGATGGTAAATAAGAAAATCCGTCCGGTCGATTTATCAACTGCTAAAAAGGAAGTTGCCGTTTTAGGAAAAAAAGCATGGCTATTCCGTTTAGACGAAGCTGAGACAAAACTTGATACTGATAAACTGCAGGAGCACTTCTTTTCTCATCGCCCGAAAAAGAAATAAATAGCTGATCTAGCCAAATGCTTTCGTTTCCCAATGCTAAAATAAATATTGGTCTTCAGATTTTAAATAAAAGACCTGATAAGTATCATAATCTCGAAACGGTCTTTTATCCGGTTCCTGTTTATGATGTTCTGGAAATTGTAGATGCGCCTGAAAATAAACTTTCTGTTTCCGGTATTTCCATCCCGAATGGTACTGATAACTTATGTAACCGGGTTTATCAGTTATTAAAAGATGACTATAAACTTTCTCCGCTCCATATTTATTTGCATAAAAATATTCCGATAGGTGCTGGCTTGGGTGGAGGCTCATCAGATGCCGCGTTTTTGATCAAGTTGCTAAATGAGCACTTTGACTTAAAGTTAAGTTCTGTTCAAATGATGAACTATGCACGAAAAGTAGGTGCTGACTGTGCTTTTTTTATTGAGAATACACCGGTTTTCGCATCCGGGATTGGCGATGAATTTTCTCCTGTCAAGCTTGATCTGACACCTTATCACATCGTTCTGGTTAAACCCGCTATTCATATTTCGACTGCCGAAGCTTTTAGTGGAATCATAACCAATCAGCGCGGGCGAAATTTAAAGGATTGTATTCTTCAACCCGTTAACACATGGAAAGAAACAATTTTGAATGATTTTGAGTTTTCAATTTTTGAGAAATATCCGGCAATAGCTCTGATTAAAGAAGAGTTATATCATGCCGGGGCAATATATGCTTCCATGAGCGGTAGTGGTTCCTGTGTTTTTGGTATATTTGAAGAATCGGTTCTTTTGCCTGAATTGGAGAAATCCAATCAGGTTATATATTGTTAATTAATTTTTTAATATGAATAATAAAGCATTGAATAACCCGATCTGGGTAATGAGTTCAGCATTTGATCAGCTTGATCTGGATCAGTTAATTGCAAAAACATTGGAAGTTGGAGCACAAGGCATTGATTTATGCGTTTTTAGAAAAGATGGTACACGCGAAGATCATACAGCTACTCATCTTGAATACGAAAACTTTGGGCCGGAGGATGCCAAGGAATTAATAGGGCGTTTTAATGAGAAGAAATTAGGTCTTTCATTGGGGGCTTTTGAAAATATGATCGGCGGTGACGAGGCTGAACGCGTAAAGAATCAAAATCATTTATTAAAATTAATCAGGATTGCTCACTTGTTGGGCGGTAATGAAAACAATGTGAAAGTGGGTACATTCATTGGTTACAATCATGAACTGGGTAATCAGGAAAATGGTTTTCAAAAAAACCTGGATGAGTACTATCGTGTTTTTAACCCAATCATTAAATACGCAGAGGATTTGGGTGTTACGGTATTGTATGAAAACTGTCCGATGGAAGGATGGCGTGCTCCCGGCTTCACAAATACCTTTAATAATTTACCCGGTGTTCTGGCTGCAAGGAAATTAATATATGCCATGATTCCAAGTAAGGCACATGGTGAAATCTATGATCCTTCTCATGATATCTGGCAAAATACAGATCCGGTAGATGTGATTGAAAACAGTGATATTGAACGGATTCATCGCATCCATGTTAAAACGACCCGGAATATAAAGAATCAAGCGAGAGTAGATTGGGGCGGAATGTATCCGATGCAGGATGTTGATGCCGGCTTAGCAGCCAAAGCAGGCGTAAGTGTTCCTCAAAATAGTTGGGATCGTCATCACTATGAACCGATGTTGCCTGGTTTTGGCGGTACGGATGATATGGATTGGCGCGCTTTTGTTGAACTATTAAACAAAAAGGGTTTTGATGGTCCTTATGAGATTGAAAATGAAGCGCAGAATTCAAAAGGAACGGGCAATATTGCTGCAATTTCTCAAGGATATCAGGCTGCAATCAGCTTTTTAAGTCCGATGTTATGGGGTTTGGGAAATAACGGCTATCAGTTTAATTACGCGAAGGAATTAGCTCAGACGGATCGCAGTGACATCGCGGTTCGGGAAATAAAAGATCTGATATAAATAATTTAACCAAAACAAATATCTTAAAGTCTTGTTAATCTTATATAAACAATGAAATAAAATGTTATGAATAACGAATTTAAGAAAACATTCAAAAAAGGAAACAAGATGAGTAATAAATCAAGTTTAATAGGGTTTGCCTTAGCAGGAATGGCAGCTGGGGCAGCCGCTTGGTATTTGTTTGGTACCAAGGAAGGACGTAAGAGCCTGAATAAAGCGATGGACGGCATTAACGAATTTTCGACTACGCTTAAAGAAAAGGCGAACGAAGGAATGGAATGTGCTTCTGATTTTGCTGATAAAGCAAAAAAGAAGGCAAAGAAGAAATTTGAGGAAGGAAAGAGCCGGTTTGAAGATGCAACCGATGAAATCAAAGAAAAAGGCAACCGCTTAAAAGATGATGCGCAAGATTTGGGAAGAAAAGCAGCTCATAGTGCTGAAAGCTTAGCCGATGACGCAAAAGGTAAGGTTGGCGATCTGGCAGATGATGCCAAAAATAAAATTCAGTAATTAATCAACTGAATCGTATCTTTGACGTCAAATGAGTTTTCTGACGCAAGTAAGATATTTAGTATACAAGGAAATGCTGTTAGAGTGGCGATCAAAATACGCTCTCAACAGCATTTTGCTTTATGTAGTTTCTACGGTATTTGTTTGCTATCAGGCTTTTCGGAGTGTTGATGGAGTTGTGTGGAATGCATTATTTTGGATAATCCTGTTGTTTGCTTCCATAAACGCAATTTCTAAGAGCTTTGTGCAGGAAAGCAAAGGCAGACAGCTTTATTACTATACATTGGTAAGTCCGCATGCAGTTATTTTTTCTAAAATAATATACAATGTGGTCTTGATGCTGGTGCTGTCCCTGGTCGCATTCTTTTTTTACTCGGTAGTTTTTAGAAATCCTTTAGGGGATCCCTTATTTTATTTTATAGCCGTGGTCTTGGGAAGTATCAGTTTTGCAACTGTGTTTACAATGATATCCGGAATCAGTGCGAAAGCCAATAATAACGGAACGTTGATGGCGATCCTGAGTTTTCCCGTAATTATTCCTTTGTTGATTGTATTGATCAAATTTTCAAAAAATGCAATGGATGGACTTGACCGCAGCGTCAGTTATGATGAAATTTTCGTGTTAGTGGCAATAAATGCCATTGTAATATCCGTTTCTTTATTGTTGTTTCCTTACATTTGGAGAGATTAATTTATTGGCATCTTTTTGATGAAAATGGGTTGTTTTTTTAATTAAATAATTGATTGATGAAATCTTATTGGTGGAAGTTTTTAGGTGCGGCGATTGTTCTTTATACAATCATCGCAGGCTTATTAGGTAGTGTTCCTGCCTTACCTATTTTGCATGAAAGCATACGCGTTGTGTATTTCCATGTACCCATGTGGTTCGCGATGCTTCTGATGTATTTAATCTCCGTAGTTTACAGTATTAGATATTTAAGTTCAGGAAAGCCTGAAGATGACTTTGTGGCTGTGGAAAGCGTGAATGTAGGGGTTGTATTCTGTGTTTTTGGATTATTGAGCGGAATGCTTTGGGCAAATATAACCTGGGGGGACCCTTGGCCCAATGACCCGAAATTAAATAGTTCGGCCATCGCATCGCTTATGTATCTGGCGTATCTGGTTCTTAGGAATGCGCTTGATGAGGAGCAGAAACGTGGAAAACTGGCTGCAATCTATAATATTTTTGCTTTTCCAATCATGCTGGTATTGCTGTTTATATTGCCACGCCTTACTGATTCATTGCATCCGGGCAACGGAGGAAATCCGGGATTCAGTGGTTATGATATGACGGGTAGCATGAAGTGGGTCTTTCGGCCGGCAGCGCTTGGCTGGATGCTGATTGGCGTATGGATTATGACACTGCGGTACCGCATCAGGAAGCTGGAATATCTTGAAAATGAACATACTCAATAGCTTCTTTTAAAAAATAATTTACATAAAAAACGTTCATTAATTGCTAAATAAATAGTGATTAATGAATTATACTTAATTCACATTAATAATAAAACCGTTTTCCAATGAAAAAAGCATTTCTTTTAACAATGTTGGCTTGTTTAAACTTCTTGGTTACATTTGCTCAGACAGGTAATGGAATTGAAATGGCTACCGGCCTTCGTAGTTCCGGAAAAATTTATGTTGTTGTACTTGTTCTGTTAATCATTTTCCTTGGTTTCATTATCTACTTGTTTACCATAGATAGAAGAATAGGAAAATTGGAAAAAAAGGCAAAAGAGCAATTAAAATAATAGTAACCAAATAAAATTATTTAATCTATATTCTATGGCAAATTCTATCGTTCTATCAAAAGAAGAGCCGCATTTTTTTAAAGATGTGTGTCAATTCTTTGATCAGGCAGCTCAGTTTACAACCCATGATCAAGGTTTGTTAAATCAAATTAAGGCATGTAATAGTGTGTATCGTTTTCAATTTCCAATTCGTCGTGAATCCGGAGAGATTGAAGTTGTGGATGCCTGGCGTGTTCAGCATTCACATCATAAATCGCCTACAAAAGGTGGTATTCGTTATAGCGAAATGGTCAATGAGGATGAAGTAATGGCATTGGCGGCTTTAATGAGTTATAAATGTGCTATTGTGAATGTACCATTTGGAGGGGCGAAAGGGGGAATTCGCATCAATACGAAAGATTATACGGTTGGTGAATTGGAAAATATAACGCGCCGCTATACTGTTGAATTAATTAAGAAAAACTTTATCGGACCAGGCATCGATGTACCTGCACCGGATTATGGAACAGGTGAGCGTGAGATGAGCTGGATTGCAGATACCTATTTGACTATGAATCCAGGCCAATTGGATGCATTGGGATGTGTAACGGGGAAACCACTTTCTTTGCATGGCATCGATGGGCGTAGAGGCGCGACAGGCAGGGGGGTGGCTATTGCTATCCGTGAATGTGTAAGCTACGCAGATGACATGAAGGCTTTGGGTTTGACATCAGGATTAGAGGGCAAAAGAATAATTATTCAGGGCTTAGGAAATGTAGGTTATTTTTCTGCCAAGGTTTTGATGGAATTTGGGGCAATCATTGTCGGAGTTTGTGAATATGATGGTGCTCTTTATAATGAAGACGGACTTGATCCGGATGAAATATTACAACATAGAAAAGAAACGGGAAGTATCTTGAATTTTCCGGGTGCAAAAACTCAATTTGAATCTTCCGCTGAAGGTTTAGAACAAGCATGTGACATCCTGGTTCCTGCTGCGCTTGAAAATCAGCTTACAGAAGAGAACATTCACCGCATACAGGCAAAGATCATTGCTGAGGGTGCAAACGGCCCTACTACTCCGGGTGCTGCAGCTGCATTTATTAAAAACGGCGGATTGATTATTCCTGATATGTTTTGTAATGCAGGAGGGGTAACCGTTTCTTATTTTGAATGGCTAAAAAATCTTTCACACATTGCTTTTGGTCGCATGGACAGACGCTATACTGAAACAGCCAATTTGAACATTGTAAACATGGTTGAAGCAGTAACAGGTGCTTCTTTAACTGAATTGCAAAGAAAGGCTATTGTGAAAGGTCCATCTGAAGGAGAATTGGTTAATTCCGGCCTGGAAGACACCATGATTCGTTCTTACCAGGAAATCAGAGATGTATTTGTCCGCAATCCGAAGATCAATAGCATGAGAACCGCAGCACTGGTAAGTTCTATTGATAAGATTGCCGTATCTTATCAGAATATGGGTATCTGGCCATAAAATAAGTTTTTTTTTAAATAAAAATGCCCCTTAATCTACTTTTTAAGGGGCATTTTTTATAGGCAGCCTTTTATTATAAAAAGCTTTCGATTTATATATCCTGAGTCTTTAATTCTTTTGGACTTAAATCCAACGGTTTTTTAACTTTTTCATCTAAAAGAGCGAGGTGGATTACTTCATTCATTTCACTTACATAATGGAATGTAAGGTCTTTGATATAGTTCTCTTTGATTTCCAGGATGTCTTTCTTATTTGATTTTGAAAGAATAATCTCCTTAATATTGGCTCTTTTTGCTGCCAATATCTTTTCTTTGATTCCGCCAACCGGTAAAACTTTCCCTCTTAGGGTAATTTCTCCTGTCATTGCCAAGTGTCTTTTAACTTTACGTTGTGTAAACACAGAAGCAAGCGCTGTTAACATGGTAATTCCTGCTGACGGGCCGTCTTTTGGAGTGGCACCGGCCGGAACGTGTACATGTACATCCCATTGGTCAAAGACATGCGGATCAATTTCTATTTCACTGGCATGTGCACGTAAATAAGCCATTGCGATGGAAGCCGATTCTTTCATTACATCACCCAGATTTCCTGTAAGGGTCAATTTGCCTTTACCGGGACTTAGGCTTGATTCTATAAACAGAATGTCTCCACCAACTTGTGTCCAGGCTAAGCCGGTTACAACACCTGCCACCTCATTGTTTTCATATAAGTCTTTGTCGTACATTGGAGCGCCAAGGATCTCTTCAACATCGTTTTCATTAATAGAGGGGCCTACAGGATCTTCCATAACAATATGCGTTGCAACGCCACGAACTACGGAACCGATCTTTTTTTCCAGCCCACGAACACCTGATTCGCGGGTATAGTCTTCAATTATTTTTTCGATGACTGCAGGCTTAAGCGTTACTTCTTTGGGTTTTAAACCATGCTGTTCCCGCTGCTTAGGCAATAAATGTTTTTTAGCAATTTCAATTTTTTCCTCTATGGTATAGCCATTTACCTCGATAATTTCCATACGATCCAACAAAGCAGGCTGTATGTTGCTTAAGGAGTTTGCGGTAGCTATAAACATGACATTGGAAAGATCAAAATCTACTTCTACATAGTGGTCATAAAATGCATTGTTTTGTTCCGGATCAAGGACTTCAAGAAGAGCGGAAGAAGGGTCACCTCTAAAATCACTTCCAACTTTATCAATTTCATCCAGTACAAAAACAGGATTGGCAGAGCTTGCTTTCTTTAATGATTGGATAATTCTACCGGGCATTGCACCGATGTAGGTTTTTCTATGACCGCGAATATCAGCTTCATCGCGAATTCCACCCAGGGCTATGCGCACATATTTTCTACCTAAAGCAGACGCTATCGACTTTCCAAGAGAGGTTTTTCCAACCCCCGGAGGCCCAACCAGGCAAAGGATAGGAGCTTTCATGTTCTGTTTTAATTTTAAAACTGCCAAATATTCAATAATCCGTTTCTTTACTTTGTCTAAACCGTAATGGTCTTTATCCAGAATCTTTTGTGCTCGCTTTAAATCAAAATTATCTTTGGTGAATGAATTCCATGGCAGATCTAGCAGAACTTCCAGGTAGTTGATTTGTACCGAATAATCGGCTGCTGCCGGGTTGATTCTTGCCAGTTTATCTAATTCCTTTTTAAAATGAGATGCAACTTCCGCATTCCATTTTTTGCCTTTCGCACGTTGCTGAAGTTCTTCAATTTCCAGATCAGGCGTATTACCACCAAGTTCTTCTTGAATCGTTTTTAACTGCTGATTTAAAAAGTACTCTCTTTGCTGCTTATCTAAGTCGCCGCGTACTTTATTCTGAATTTGATTTTTTAATTCAAGAAGTTGTAGTTCAACCATTAACTGCTCAAGTACTTTTTGAGCACGGTCACGAAGATTGGGTATCTCAAGCAGGTTTTGTTTGAAAGCCAAATCTGCATTCATATTGGACGATATGAAATTGATTAGGAAACCGGGGCTTTCAATATTTTTTATAGCGATTCCGGCTTCACTTGGTAAATTCGGTGAAAGTTGGATTATTTCCAATGCGAGTTCTTTGATAGAAGCCAGCAGTGCATTGAATTCTTTTGTTGAACGGTGTTTTGAATCTTTAAAACGTTCTACAGTTGCTCTGATATAAGGTTCGCTTTGAACAGCCTCTTTCAGTAATATCCGTTGTTTCCCCTGAATGATGACTGTCGTGTTGCCATCTGGCATTTGCAAGATCTTGATAATGGTGGCGATCGTTCCTACTTTGTTTAATTGTTCAAAGGTTGGATCTTCAATTTCCATGTTCAATTGAGAGACAACGCCAATTACCTTATCGCCTTTATAAGCATCCTTTACTAATTTGATTGATTTGTCACGTCCAACAGTAATTGGAATGACTACTCCGGGAAATAAAACAGTATTGCGTAGGGGCAATATGGATAATGTCTCAGGCATTTCAGCAGCGCTCATTTCATCTTCATCATGTTGTGATAATAGTGGAAAAAACTCCGTATCTTCATTTATCATGGGTAAGACCTGGTTGAAATCAAATGGGTTGTTATTGCTCATGTATTCTAGATAGTTTTATTTCATAGGTGCCCTGCGACATTTTGACAGCAATGGACGCCATAATTGTTTTATAGTATAAGTAATTGAATATACGCAAGCCCTATGCCAATGTTAAAAGTCGGCGAACTAACGACAAAATTTCTGCATTGGTTTTTTTTGTAAATAATAAAATATAATTTTGGTATCGTTTTTGCGTTTAAGGTCATATTACAAGTTAATATTAGTTTTTATTTTATAGTTTACACAGAATTGTTTTAACTTTAAACGGATTATATCCCACACTAGAATTTTTTTATGAAAGTCAATTTAGAGATGATTCGCCAAGGAGCGAAAAAAGCAGTATTAGTAGGTTTATTTGCTATTGCTGGTGGTTCAGCCTTTGCTCAAAAAGCAGCAGATAATAATACAAATCCATACATTAAACTTGGTCAAAAAGCATTAATTGACGGGGACTTTAAAACAGCTGTTGCCAATTTGGAAAAAGCGCTCCCTTCTGACCCTAAAAACCTGGATATTCAGTATATGCTTGGCTATTCTCAATATCAATCAAATGATTATAAAGGAGCAACCAAATCGTTTTCTTCAGTTTTAAAAGGAAGACCCGATGATGTATCTGCTTATTATTACCGTGCAAAAGCTCAAAATACATTAGCAATTGATCCGGAATCGAAAATGAGCGATAGCCAACGCAGCAGTTTATTGAATGCCAGTATTCAGGATTATGATAAAGCAATTGAATTAAATGATTCGGATATGAAACTTTATCAAAATAGAGCAATGGCCTATCGTGACTTAGGTAACCTGGTAGGTACTACAAGTTCTAAAAACTATGACAAAGCGGCCGCTATGACCTCCTATGATAATTGTATTAAAGATTTGGAAGTTGTATTGAAAAAGAACCCCAGCCGTAAAGATGTAGCGTTAGAATTGAAAAAAGTTAAAGTCTACAGATCTAGCTTATAATAACCCTCGTTATTTTCACTTACTTGTGATAATAAGGCGGGTAAAATTCATTAGAATTGGAAAATAAATTAGAATAAGTTTCTAATCAAAAAAGGCGAATTGAATTCAATTCGCCTTTTCTGGCTTATTTCAGGTGGCTTACCACCTATTTTATAAAAGTTCCGATTATTTGATAATCGTTTATGCCAAGAACCCGAACATTTTGTTGTTTGACAATTCTATAAAGTGAATCAGGATAGTAAAAGAGAGCTTCACGACTTTTATAAAGATCATTGATGACATCGTTTTTAATTGAGATGGAATGAATCTTATCTGCGTCTTTCGTAACTTTAATTTCCCGGATTCTTAGGTCAGCTGACAAGGCGCTGTAAATGGTCGTGTCATCAATGGTTTTTACTGAATAACTAGAGACCCAGGAAGGCTTGTTAATATCTGACTCGATAAATAAACTAAACTCCTTATTCCAGTCTTTTATCCTAATTTCTTTTGATTCCTCACTCGCATTCTTAACGATCTTTTTAAGAATTAAAGGCTTTTCCTGGGTCAACCTTATTGCTTCTCCCTGAAAATAGCCTTTAATATCAAAATAGGTTAAAGACGCAGCTTGATCTTTGTTCTTAGTCTCTGTACATGAACTTATTAATAAAAGGGGAAATAAATACAACCCGATTATACTGACCTTTCCCATATAGTTGGTTATAAAATTAAACTAATGAGTTTCCAGTCATTTTCTCAGGAATAGGGACATTCATTAATTTTAGAATTGTAGGTGCAATATCTCCGAGTTTACCATCCGCAATCGAGTTATAATCCTTGTCGATTAAAATACAAGGAACCAGATTTGTGGTATGAGCAGTATTTACAGAGCCGTCTTCATTGAGCATAAATTCGGCGTTGCCGTGATCTGCAAGGATAATAAAGGAATAGTCATATTTTAAACCGCAGTCAATGACCTGTTTGCTACATGCATCTACTGTTTCAACAGCCTTAACAACTGCTTCAAATACGCCTGTATGTCCTACCATATCGGGGTTTGCAAAATTAAGGCAAATAAAATCCGGTTGGTTGGTTTCCATATCTTTGCAGATCGTATCTGCAATTGTATTGGCACTCATCTCCGGTTGCAAGTCATAGGTAGCTACTTTGGGAGAAGGAATTAATAGACGCCTTTCGTTAATAAATTCCTTTTCGCGGCCTCCCGAAAAAAAGAACGTAACATGTGGATATTTTTCAGTTTCTGCAATTCTTACTTGTGTTTTTCCATTTTGTTCGAGTACTTCTCCTAACGTTTGGACAACATCATCTTTCCTAAAAATAACCTGTACATTTTTAAAAGTTTCGTCATAGGATGTCATGGTAACATAGTGCAACTCTAAAGGGTGCATTCCAAATTCAGGAATCGGTTTTTGCGTTAGTGCAGTCGTGATTTCTCTTGCCCGGTCAGTCCTGAAATTATAACAGATCACAACATCTCCGTCTTGAATGGTAGCTATTGGTTTTCCATTGCTGTCAACTTTTACAATTGGATTCACAAATTCATCTGTAATTCCATCATCATATGATTTTTGTACCTCCTCAATTATATTGGAAGTAGTTTTACCTTGTCCCTTAACTAATAGATCATACGCTTTTTTAACCCGTTCCCAGCGGTTGTCCCTGTCCATAGCAAAATAGCGACCAACTGCTGAAACTACTTCACCAACACTAGAAGCGATTTTTTCTTCCAACGATTTAAGAAAATCCTTTCCTGAATGAGGATCTGTATCCCTTCCATCAAGAAATGCATGGATATATACATCGGTTAGTCCTGCTTCTTTCGCAGCTTTACATAGTCCTGCTAAATGATTGATATGAGAATGAACACCGCCATTCGAAAGCAAGCCAATAAAGTGAAGCTTTTTATTGTTTTTAAGTGCATAATTAAATGCTTCTACCAGAACTTCGTTGTTTTTTAACTCATTATCAGTAATTGCTTTATTTATTCGTCCTAGTTCCTGATAAACAATTCTACCGGCTCCTAAATTCATATGCCCAACTTCAGAATTGCCCATTTGTCCGTCTGGTAAACCAACGAACTCTCCTGAGGCTTGCAGCTTTGAGTTAGGATAGGTCTTTAATAATGAATCTATAAATGGTTTATTTGCACTTTCTACAGCGTTACTGTTATCATGTTTGCCGTATCCTAAACCATCCAGGATCATAAGCATTACTTTTTTCTCTTTTTGCATACAGTTTATTGTTTAATGTATAAATGCATTTCAGTTATTGGAAATGGCTTATATGCAAATTTAATAATAATTAAAAGATTATTATTTATTTGTGCATATTTGAAACCTGAGAACCAATTTTCTTGGTCGCTTATGCACATTAAATTTTTATTTCGTTTCTTGGCATATTTTTAGCACATGAGAATCATATATTAAGTATTCCGTTGAAGACAACAAATGAAGAATTATATATTAACTATTGTTTTAATTTTAACTACTGGTTTATCATCTTTTGCAGGTGATGTAATTGCTGAAATCTCAAGCCAATTCAGCCAGGGTAATACAAAAGAGATTGCCAAGTATTTTTCTTCTACGGTCAATTTATCCATTTTAAACGATAATAATATCTATTCGAAAGTACAGGCAGAAATTATCTTAGGTACATTTTTGAAAATGAACCAGCCGCGTAGTTCCAAAATTATCCATCGTTTGGATAGCAATACGAATTATCAGCATGCTGTAATTGAATTAAATACCAGTGAAGGAGATTTTCGAGTTTCATATTCAATAAGAATCAACAATAATCAGGCTCAACTCGTTGAAATAAGAATAGAGAAATCAACTAATTAGCTTTTTGATTTAGAAAATTTTCAACGTATTTCAAGGCAAATTGTTACTTTTGGAAACGAAAATTATCGATATGGATCAAATAGAACAGAATACTCTTCGTGAATTTATTCAATTAGCACTTCGTGAAGATGTTGGGGATGGCGACCATACCTCTTTGTCCACAATCCCGATTGAAGCAGTAGGAAAAGCACATCTTTTAATAAAAGAAAAGGGTATACTGGCCGGCTTAGAGGTAGGTATTGCTGTTTTCAAACAGATTGATTCAGCATTACAGGTCAATTCCTTTTTTAAAGACGGAGAGCAAGTAAATTCAGGAGATATTATTTTAGAAGTTTCCGGAAGTGTTCAGAGCATTCTTCTTGCTGAACGGTTGGTTTTAAATATCATGCAGAGAATGAGCGGGATAGCAACGGTAACGAATCAAGTTGTTCATGCATTGGCAGAGACTCATGCAAAAGTGTTGGATACAAGGAAGACAACACCGGGCTTACGGTTCCTGGAAAAAGAGGCGGTACGGATCGGAGGGGGTATAAACCACCGATTTGGTTTATACGATATGATCCTGATAAAAGATAACCATGTCGATTTTGCAGGAGGGATTAAAAATGCACTGAACGCGGCTAATAAATACCGTGAAAATCTTCATAAAAAGATTGATATAGAAATCGAAGTTAGAAATATTGCTGAGTTAAAGGAAGTTTTAGAGCATGGAGGAGTTGAAAGAATCCTATTGGATAATTTCGAAATAGAAACGCTGAAAGAAGCTGTAGAACTGGTAGACAAGCGATTTATAACCGAGGCTTCTGGTGGTATAACTTTTACAAACGCGTTGGACTATGCATCTACCGGGGTTGATTTTATATCTATGGGGGCTTTGACCCACTCCGTAAAAAGTTTGGATATAAGTTTAAAAAGTGTTTCTTAAAGATAGTAAGTAAATGATATCAATTTCTTCTATTTTAGCGCTTATTACAGCTTATTTATTTGGTTCGATCCCTACAGCAGTTTGGTTGGGACAATCGTTCTATGGAGTTGATGTCAGGGAATTTGGAAGTGGAAACGCCGGGGCAACAAATACCTTTCGGGTTTTAGGTGTTAAAGCAGGTGTTTCGGTTATGACCATCGATATATTAAAAGGATGGACTGCTACGAATTTAGCTTATTTCATCGGCACTTCAGTCACAGGTCCGGAAAGTTCTATACAATTTATTAATTACCAATTGGCATTGGGCGTCATCGCTGTAATCGGTCACTTATTTCCGGTATTTGCGGGTTTTCGCGGTGGAAAAGGAGTTGCTACTTTATTCGGAATGATTCTGGCGATACATTTCGATGCTGCCATGTTTTGTGTCGGGGTTTTCATCGTTGTTCTATTACTAACGAAGTATGTTTCTTTAAGCTCAATTTGTGCTGGTTTTGCGTTTCCATTCAGCGTTTCCGTTATTTTCCATACTTCAATAAAATCGATTCTGTTATATGGTATCTGTATCTGTGCACTGATTTTGATAACTCACCAAAAGAATATTGAGCGCCTGTTAAAAGGAAAAGAATCCAAGGTTAATTTATTTAAACGTAAAAATTCTCCCGAATAGAATCTTAATGGCATATAAATTGCTTTTTGATCTATTAAATAAATAATCTTACATAGATACACATGAATAACTTTCACAAAATAGTATTAAGCATGCTTTTAATAAGCTTTATAACGGCATGTGCGACTGTTCCTTTTACGGGAAGAAAGCAATTAAGTTTAGTTGATGATAGTGAATTAAGACAACAGGCATCACTCGCTTACAATGAGTTTCTGAAAAGCCCTGAAACAACTGTGATAAAGGGTACAGCAGATGCAAATGAAGTGCAGCGTGTTGGCCAACGCATATCACGGGCCATTACTACTTATTTCAACGACAATGGAATGGGAAAGGAATACAATTTTGATTGGCAATTCACGTTGGTTAAGGATAACAATATCAATGCCTGGTGTATGCCTGGTGGTAAAGTTGCCGTATTCTCCGGAATATTGCCTGTAACTGCCAATGAGAGCGGATTGGCTGCTGTAATGGGTCACGAAATCGCTCATGCGATTGCAAAACACTCAGCAGAGCGGGCATCACAAATGACAATAGCACAAGGGGGAGGGGCATTGATCGGAGCAGCCTCATCTGGTCAATCACAAACTACGCAGGCTATTATCAATCAGCTGTATGGTGTGGGCGGACAATTAGCGATTCTGAAGTACTCACGTAATCAAGAGTCTGAAGCAGATAGAATGGGACTGATTTTTATGGCATTGGCAGGCTATAACCCCTCAGAAGCAGTGAATTTCTGGACGAGAATGATGAATGCGAAAGAAGGTTCAGGAGCGCCCCCTGAGTTTTTAAGTTCTCACCCAAGTGATGCAAGAAGAATTAGTGATATTCAGAAGTTAGTTCCTGAAGCGATGAAATATTACAAAGCAAACTAAATCACAACGCAAACTAACTTAAAGGTAAAGGGAGATCATTTGGTCTCCTTTTGTTTTTTTGAAAGTATCTGATTGATGGCGGAAGCTTTTAACAAACACTCCTGATATTCCTCCTCCTCCTGAGCGAGTGCCGTAACGGCGCCTCCAACATGGAATGATAAATAACCCGTTTTCTGGTTATAAATTAATGTTCTGATCACTACATTAAAATCGAATTCACTTTCTCCGCTAAAATATCCAATCGATCCGGCATATAAACCCCTGTTACTTTTTTCATATTGTTGTATCAGTTTCATAGCACTGATCTTTGGCGCACCGGTCATAGATCCTGGAGGGAATGTATTTCGGATTGCCTTGGTTGAATTTAATTCAGGTTTTGCGGTACAGCTAATGGTTGATATCAATTGATGAACCTGTTTAAAGCTATACACGCCCAGCAGCTCATCCACCTTTACTGATCCTGGTTCGGCACTGCGTGTGAGGTCATTCCTTACCAAATCAACAATCATAATATTCTCACTGATCTCTTTGGGATTATTTCTAAGGTGCTTTCTGATCTCGGCATCTTCATCCGCTGTTTTTCCTCTTGCAGCAGTACCTTTAATAGGTTGGGAAATTAATTTGTTTTTTTTCTTTGCGAGAAAACGTTCCGGTGATGCAGAAATGATGACTGTATCGTCGTGTTTAAAAAAACAGGAGAACGGAGTAGGCGAAATGGAATTTAATTCCTGATAGGCGGCAAAACTGTTTAATTTGGCCTTTTCTGCATAAAACTCCTGGCATAAATTTACTTCGTAGATATCGCCTTTAAAAATATGCTCTTTAAGTTTATTAAATGCATAGCTATATTCCATTCTGGACATCCGGGCCTGGATATCGCCTTTAAAATTAATCGACTCGCACTTTAAAGGTTGGGCTTCAATTTGCTTTATTATGTCTTCGGGTTGATTAGCCTGGATGCTAACCTTGTTTTCTTCAAAAGTTAAGAGGCATTCGGGAACAAAAAAGTAAGCATTCCAATCATAGCTCAGGTAGCCTGGAACTAATTCTTCGGAATATTGATCGACAAATGCTTGTAAAGCTTCAAAATCCACCAAGCCATCTGATTGATACGCTACTTTCTTTCCGACGGCTATCATTAAGGAAAGAGAGCCAAAACGGTCATAAAAACTATTTGAATTGAAAATACAGGCATTGGAAAAAGAAGAAGCCCATAACTGGGCTTTTTCTTTAAAGGAATCAATATGTAACGGCTCGTAAATCACGAAGCTGCTTTATTTTAAAATTAAAGTTTGAGTTCTATCGGGTCCTACAGAAAGATACTTGATCGGTACATTCAGTTTTTCTTCCAGATAGGTTATATAATTCTTAAGAGCCTCTGGAATTTCGTCTTCTTTTGTGATTTTTGTAATATCTTCTTTCCAGCCCGGAAGATTTTCAATAACAGGTTCTGGTTTAACCGAGATAATATCATAAGGCATATAATCTATTTTTTCGCCATTATGAATATAATGTGTACAAACGCTAATTTCTTCAAACCCACTTAAAACGTCTGCTTTCGTCATTACCAATTCAGTTACGCCATTTAACATAATGGCATATTTCAACGCTGGAATGTCGATCCATCCGGTTCTTCTGGCACGGCCAGTCGTAGCTCCAAACTCGTGACCAATCTGGCGTAATTTTTCGCCCATCTCATTGTCAAGCTCGGTAGGAAAGGGGCCGCCACCAACGCGGGTGCAGTAGGCTTTGAAAATTCCGATCACCTTACCTATTTTTTGCGGAGCAATACCTAAACCGGTACATGCACCTGCAGAAGTTGTAGTAGATGAAGTAACAAATGGATATGAACCGAAATCAATATCCAGCAAAGTTCCCTGAGCCCCTTCAGCAAGGACTGATTTTCCATCCGCTAAAGCCGAATTAACCAAATGTTCGCTATCAACATGAGGAATGGATTTTAAGAACTCTATTGCATCAAAGAATTGCTTTTCTTTTTCGCTGAAATCAGGTATTTCACCGTAATGTGATAAGATGGATTTATGCTTTTCTACCAGTTTATCATAACGAGCCTGGAAATCAGGAAGAGTGGTATCCCCAATTCGTAAGCCGTTTCTGCCGGTTTTGTCCATATACGTTGGACCGATACCTTTTAATGTAGAACCAATTTTTTCGGAACCCATTTTTGATTCTGAGGCGGCATCGAGAAGCTGATGGGTCGGTAAAATTAAATGTGCCTTTCTTGCAATTACTAATTTTCCATTTGCAACAGGATCAAATCCGCTTTTTTTAAGGTTGTCAATTTCCTTCTTTAAAATAATCGGATCAATCACAACTCCATTCCCAATCAAATTAAGAATTTTTTCATTGAAAATTCCGGAAGGAATTGTATTCAATACATATTTCTGTTGGTCGAATTCTAAGGTATGTCCGGCATTGGGTCCTCCTTGAAAACGTGCTATCAGGTCATATTGCGGACAAAGAACATCAACAATTTTTCCCTTACCTTCGTCGCCCCACTGAAGACCCAAAAGTATATCAACTTGCATAATTTTATTTATAGAATGTGAAATTAAATGTGTTTATTTTTTGAATGATTTGAAATAATTAGGAGGAGCTTTGTTCAGAAAGAGTAGATTCTCTTTTAATCCGTTGAGAAGCACAGGCACTGCATACACCGTATAAGTTTAGTGAATGGTGCTTAATTTCAAAATTTAATAATTCGCCAATCATTGATTGGATCTGATGTATACGGGGATCGCAAAATTCAACAACTTTGCCACATTCAATGCAAATAACATGGTCATGCTGTTTGAATCCATAGGACTTTTCAAATTGAGCCATGTTTTTACCAAATTGATGCTTTTTCACCAAGTCACATGAGACCAAAAGTTCAAGGGTATTATAAACAGTAGCCCGGCTTACCCGGTATTTTTTATTTTTCATGTGGATATAGAGCGATTCCACATCAAAGTGATCGTTACGAGAGTAAATCTCTTCAAGTATAGCAAAGCGTTCAGGAGTTTTCCTCAGGCTCTTATTTTCGAGGTAAGCTTCGAAAATTTTCTTAACTACTTGGAATGAATCTTGTATAGTCATTATTCTTCTTAAAGGGACAAATTTACCCAAAAAATATTAAATTGGGGAACATTCCCAAAATAGATATTTTTTAATCGATTGAATGCTTTTTAATTGAATTAATGAGCTGTTTCCGATTCAAAACGTGTAACGCCGGTAATTCCTTTTATCTGTTTTAATTTATTAATCAGATTTTCCAGATGTGCTGTGCTATTTACGTAAATCATAATCGAACCTTCAAAAATTCCTTCATTACTTGAAATCGTAATAGACCGTATATTGACTTTGAAGTCCTCAGAAATAACTTTTGTAATCCGGTTCACCAATCCCACATCATCAATTCCTAATATTGATAAGCCGGTCAGAAATGCCAACTCCTGTTGCGATGTCCATTTTGCTTTGACAATCCGATAAGCGTAATTGGCCATTAAAGTAGCTGCATTCGGACAGTTATTTCTATGTATTTTTATACCATCATTAATGGTTACAAAGCCAAACACATCGTCGCCCGGAATCGGATTGCAGCAGGGAGAAAGCGTATAATCGATTTTTTGCAGATCATCGCCAATTAGCAAGGTTTCCTGATCTTTTTTATTGAGCTTTTTTAGCAATCCTTCAATATGGGAATCAAAAAGATTGGGCCCCGCAATATCCGGAGCTTTTGCTAATACAGCATATTCTTTCAAATCCTTAACATCTATTTTACCTTTAGCAATATTGTAAAACAGATCCTGAGTGGAAGCTAACTTAAAATATAAGGTAAGCTTATTTAGATTCTCTGTATTGTACGTTATTTTGATCGATTTTAATTTCCGCTCTAGGATTTCCTTCCCATCTTCAGCAATTCTTCTTTTTTCTTCCTTTAAAGAAGATTTAATTTTGGATTTAGCCTTCGCTGTTACCACAAAGTTAAGCCAATCCTCTTTTGGAGTCTGCTTAGTTGAAGTGATGATCTCTACCTGATCGCCGTTAGTTAGAATATGAGAGATTGGCACAAGCTTATGATTGACCTTTGCGCCAATACAGCTTGCTCCGAGATCTGAATGGATTTCAAAAGCAAAATCCAGAGCAGTCGCACCTTGCGGCAATTGAATCAACGAACCTTTTGGTGTAAAAATGAAAATCTCATCTGAAAAAAGATTCATCTTGAAGTCAGCAACGAAATCCAGTGCATTCGTTTCCGGACTGCTTAATACGTCTCGTACCTTCTGTATCCATTGATCCAGCCCGCTATCTGAGTTTGATTCTTTATATTTCCAATGTGCAGCAAATCCCTTTTCGGCAATTTCATTCATCCGTGTCGTGCGTATCTGTACTTCTACCCATTGGCCTTTTGGCCCCATTACAGTTGTATGCAGCGATTCGTATCCATTGCCTTTCGGAGATGAGATCCAGTCTCGTAATCGATCCGGATTCGGGCGATATAAGTCAGTTACAATGGAATAGGCCTTCCAGCAATCGGCTTTTTCAAATTCTGGTTTTGAATCAATAATGATTCGGATTGCAAATAAATCATAAACCTCTTCAAAAGGCGTTGATTTTTTTCGCATCTTATTCCAGATTGAATGAATTGATTTCGAGCGTCCAAAGACCTGCGCATTAATCTCTTCTTCAGTTAAGATTTCTTTAATCGGTTCAATAAATTCAGTTACATAGCGCTCACGCTCTGCTTTTTTCTCATTGAGTTTCTTTGCAATAAATTTGTACGTATCAGGATCGGTATACTTCATTGAAAGATCTTCCAATTCCGACTTTATTGCATAAAGGCCCAATCTGTGTGCTAAAGGTGCATACAAATAACTGGTTTCTGATGCAATCTTTAATTGTTTATCCCGCGGCATAAATTCCATCGTGCGCATATTATGCAAACGGTCGGCGAGTTTAATCAAGATCACCCTTACATCATCTGCGATGGTAAGGAGCATTTTTCTGAAGTTTTCTGCCTGAATCGAACTATTCGGATCAAATATTCCCGAAATTTTTGTCAATCCATCTATAATTTTGCTTACTTTTTTACCAAAAATAAGTTCAATATCCAATAACGAGACATCGGTATCCTCAACTACATCGTGTAATAAAGCGCAAACAATAGACGTGGTGCCCAAACCTATTTCTTCTGCTGCAATCTGAGCTACTGCTATTGGATGATAAATATAAGGTTCGCCTGACTTTCTACGCATATCACTATGACTCTCAAGGGCCATATCGAATGCCTTTCTAATCATCTGTTTATCACCTTTTTGAAGTGTAGGCTTGCATGCCTTCAATAATGCTCGATATCGTTTAAGGATCTCTTTTTTCTCAGCCTCTAAATCGATAACTATTTCCTTCATACGTCCTGTTCTCTTTCTTTTGTTGCTTTAACCGTAATTATTATCTTTATAAAATAAATTTTTCTTAACTTTAAGATGGGTTTTAGCTTAGCTAAATATATGAAGTTTTTAGCATTTTTTTTATTATTTTCCTTAATTTTTTGGGGAACGGACTTATTGGCGCAGGAAAAGGAACAAAAGTTTGAAATGGATCCCGTTTCAATCAACGTTCCTACTACACTCCTGGATGGAGAGCGTGTACCCTGGATTTTATTGAACGAAGTAAATATTTATGGTCGCCGAACTTTTAAATCTGAAGCAGATAGAAAGGCATATAATCGTTTAAGATATAACGTTTTAAAAGTCTTACCTTATGCTAAGATTGCTCAACAAAAATACGATCAGCTTTACCGTGATTTAGCAATGACAGCCAATAGAAAAGAGAAAAAGAAACTGGTAAAGCAATGTGAAAAAGACATTAAGGAAATGTTTTATAAAGAAGTAAAGAATATGTCGGTTACCCAAGGTGAAATATTGCTAAAGCTTATTGACCGGCAAACTGGAAATTCCAGCTATGAACTTGTAAAAGAACTAAAGGGAGGTGTTCCGGCGTTTTTTTATCAATCGCTCGCAAAAGTTTTTGGACATAATTTAAAAGTTGAATACAATCGGGAAACTGAATTTGATATTGAGAACATCATTCGGAATGCAGATAACATGTACCGATATTATTAATTACAATCGATGCTCTTTGTTCGGGTCTGATCCGAAATCCTTTTATTACTTTATGAAATTATCATAGATAACGCTACTATGAATAAATAAGAGCGTTTATGATTAATCACCGTCACTTAAAAATACATTATTAATGAGAATAGAAAATTCAGGGTTAAAATTAGATTTATTAGTTATTTCCGTGCACCCGGATGATGCAGAGTTAGGATGTGCAGGCACGATTTTAAAACATATTGCAGCTGGCAAGAAAGTCGGCATTGTGGATTTAACCCAAGGTGAGCTGGGCACGCGCGGTACCGCCGAAACTCGTCGTGAGGAAGCCGAAAATGCAACGAAATTAATGGGGATAGCGACACGCGAAAATCTTAAAATGCGCGATGGCTTTTTCCGAAATGATGAAGAACATCAGTTAAAAGTAATCCGCGCAATCCGGAAATATAAACCGGAAATTATTATTTCCAATGCGTTGGAAGATCGGCATCCTGATCATGGAAGAGCAGGCGATTTAGTGAATGATGCCGTTTTTTTATCCGGGCTTCGTAAAATAATTACAAAGGACAATGACATAGAACAAGAGCCTCATCGGCCAAGATTATTATTGCAGCTTATTCAAGATCATTATATAAAACCTAACATTGTGGTAGATATCAGCGATTATTGGGAGCAAAAGATAAAGGTAATACAAGCATTTAAAACCCAGTTTTTTAATCCCGAATACCAAAAGGATGAACCGCAAACATATATTTCAAGACCAGAATTTTTGCAGGTAATTGAAAGTCGTGCCATTGAATTCGGAAAAAATATACATGTAAAGTATGCCGAAGGTTTTACTTGTCGCAGGTTGTTGGGTGTAAACAACTTATTTGATTTGTTATAAATTCAGTTTTAAAGGTTAAAGGGATATTATGGCCAAGACATTCTCCAAAATTAAGAGTGCTTTCAAATTATTGCAGCAAATCGATTTTGATCAGTTAAATAAGTTGTCAGAAAAAGTTGACCTTCCAAAGGCATTGGCCGGATTTTCAAATCTTGATGATACCCAGTTGTCAGGATTAATGAAAATGCTTCAATCGGACGGGAAGAAAAAGCGTGAACTGCCGCAAATCAATGGTGATTTTTATGAAGTTCATCTCCGTTTAACCGAAGAAGAACGAGTCATACAGCTTAAAGTCCGGAATTTTATGGAAACAGAAATTAAGCCACTGGTAAATAAATATTGGTTAAAAGATGAATTCCCATTTGAAATATTACCAAAGTTTGCTGAGTTAAATTTATGCGGAGTAACCTATGAAGGCTATGGTTGTCCGAACTTATCTTTTCTTATGGAAGGGATTATTGCTATGGAAATGGCCAGAGTAGATTCCTCAATAGCCACTTTTTTTGGTGTACAAAGTGGACTGGCCATGGGTTCCATTTATCTCTGTGGATCTGACGAGCAAAAGAATGAATGGTTACCTGAAATGCAGCAATTAAAGAAAATTGGTGCTTTCGGACTAACAGAACCTGATGTTGGTTCGGGCGCTGCAGGAGGTTTGACAACTACCGCAAAAAGGACTGAGGAAGGTTGGATTCTAAATGGACAAAAGAAGTGGATTGGAAATGCACCATTTTCAGACGTTACGATTATTTGGGCAAGGGACCTGGAAGATAATCAGGTTAAGGGATTCTTAGTAAGAAAGGATAATCCGGGTTATCAGGTAGAAAAGATGAAAGGCAAGATGTCTTTACGAATTGTACAAAACGGATTAATAACGTTGGATAACTGCCTGGTTCCGGAGTCTGATCGCATGCCGCATGCCAATTCTTTTAAAGACACTGCAAATGTATTGAGAATGACGCGTGCCGGTGTTGCCTGGATGGCGGTTGGATGCGCACGAGGAGCTTATGAAAACGCATTGGATTATACTCGTAAACGTGAGCAGTTTGGGAAGCCGATTGCGTCTTTCCAGTTGATACAGAATCATTTGGTAGAAATGCTGTCCAACCTAACAGCCATGCAGACCTTAGTTTACCGCTTATCCGAATTACAGGATAATGATTTGTTGAAAGATGAACATGCCTCATTGGCAAAGGTTTTTTGTACACTCAGAATGAGAGATATTGTCAGCAAGGCACGGGAAGTTATGGGAGGCAACGGTATTCTGTTAGAACACAATGTTGCCCGTTTTGTGGCCGATGCGGAAGCAATCTATTCTTATGAAGGTACCAAGGAGATTAACTCGTTAATTGTAGGAAGAGCCATAACTGGCTTTAGCGCTTTTGTATAGCCTATTTTTCTGAAACCTTGCCTACTGCATTTTTTTGAAATATCGAAATAGCTTCGTATTTGCTGGTATCATAGTACGGAGTTTCCAAAGAGATTTTATCCGGGGAACCCTTTGCTGCATCGAAATAAAAGATTTTGGTTGTCCCATGCTCGGTATGTGGCATTGAATTTCCATATCCTTCAAAATCAGCTACGAGCGGGCTGTCAACTTTCACTGCATATAAGCGAATTACCGGTCCTGAATTATTCTCATTTCTTTTAAAGGCTGTTTCTGTAAAACCTCCTCTTATTCTTTCTGCATTCGTTAATAGCGAAGAGTCGCTAACAATAACTGCAATTACAATCACGATGATAAAACCAAACCAAATCAGCCGTTTTTTATTTACTTTATTCATTTTATTTGCTTTATTGAGTTCAAAAAGGACCCCGGATGCATATCTCAATCAAAGATATCATTAGTGTCCAAAAGTACTAAAATTTTGAATACTGACCCAAAATGCCGGTAAGTCCACCGCTATGCAAAATCAGAATGTGTTCCCCTTCCTTAAAATAATCCCTTGAAACCAGATCCATAACGGCATAAAAGAGCTTTCCGGTATAAACAGGTTCGATTAGGACTCCCGTTTCTTTGCAAAATCCTTTAATAAAATCAATTAACTCAGGTTTGGTTTTGGCATATCCACCAAAATGATAATTGCAATGAAGCTCTGTATTTACTTGAGGGTAAAGGTGTTCAACAGCACCCCGAATAAATTCTCCCCCTTTTAAAACCGGTACGCCATGAATTTTAACGTTTGGATGATACACACTTGCTCCTTTAGCCAGACCAGCTAAAGTTGCTCCTGTACCACAAGCCACAAACAGATGATCATACTTGCCAGTAAGTTCAGTAACAATTTCTTCGCAACCTTTCGCAGCCTCCAAAGAATAGCCTCCTTCGTCAATAAAAAATGCAGCAGTGTCCTTTGAATGATAGGCGTCGAATACGGCTTTTTTATCTTTGTAAGCATCTCTGTCCACAAAGTGAATGTTCATCCCAAACAATCTGCACAACGATAAAACCGGATTATCTACATTTTCTCCTCTTACATAGCCTGTGCTGGTAAATTTAAATTGTGCCGCTGCACAAGCAGTTGCTAAAAGGTGATTGGACCAGGCCCCTCCAAAAGTTATCAGATTGGATTTTTCTTCTTGTCTGGCTTTTATAAGTAAGTATTTTAATTTTCTCCATTTATTCCCTGAAATATACGGATGGATCAAATCATCTCTTTTAATGGATATGTTGACCTTCTTTGACGCTGCTATTGGTAAATTCAGTAGTTGTTCAGGGCTAAAAAAATCAAAATTGAGTTCCATAAAAATAATTTGATAAAACCAACAATGAGTGTACAAAACTCACGCCAGGGTAAATAATTGCTTACAATAGCTTTATTGCCATTGAAAACAAATTATTCTAATGAAAATTTCCATAAAACTAAGTATTCCTACAGCATTTGCATAACATATGCTATTTTTGCAGTTATGATAGAAGAACTTAATCCACAAGATAACGGCGATCAGGATTTATTTGAGCACTTAAGAATAGTAGTGGATAAAGGACAGGCGCTTCTTCGTATAGACAAGTTTTTAATGAACCGGGTCGAAAATGCTTCGAGAAATCGAATTCAAAATGCAATCGATGCGGGAAATGTACTTGTCAACGAAGAGCAAATAAAAGCCAGCTATAAGGTAAAACCTGAAGACGTTATTTCTGTTGTTTTCCCGCACCCGCCAAGAGATACCGAGGTTTATCCTGAAGATATTCCTTTAGATATTATATATGAAGACAATGATCTGCTTATCGTTAACAAAGAAGCAGGCATGGTCGTTCACCCCGGATATAATAATTATAATGGAACACTTGTTAATGCATTAACGTTCCATTTTAAGTCATTACCGCAAATGCCTGGTAATGATGGAAGACCTGGTTTAGTGCATCGCATTGATAAAGATACCAGTGGTTTATTGGTGATCGCAAAAAACGAGTGGACCATGACGCATCTGGCTAAGCAATTTTATGACCATTCAATAGAAAGACGCTACGTAGCACTTGTTTGGGGAGATATAGTGGAAGATGGTACAATAACCGGCTATATAGGAAGAAGTTTAAAAGATCGTCGGGTGATGTCCATGTATGATAACGAAGAGCAAGGCAAATGGTCGGTTACGCATTATAAAGTATTGGAACGCCTTGGCTATGTTACACTTATTGAGTGTCAGCTGGAAACGGGAAGAACGCATCAAATCCGTACGCATTTGCAATCTATCGGACATCCGCTATTTAACGATGCGATGTATGGCGGCGATCGCATATTGAAAGGAACAGTCTTTTCAAAGTATAAACAATTTGTAGATAATTGCTTTAACTTGTTACCCAGACAAGCATTGCATGCCCAGGTTATCGGCTTTGTGCATCCTGCCACAAAGAAAAATATGGTGTTCGAGAAACCATTACCGGATGATTTTCGTTTATGTTTAGAGAAGTGGAGATCATATGTGCAATATGATCATGAGGGACATAATTAGAAAACAATTCAATTTAACAATTTACAATCAATGAATCAAAGTCGCTATTTAGATTATAATGGTGAATTTCATCATACTGAAGATGCTATATTTCAATCACATAACCGCAGTTTTAGATACGGTGACGGATTGTTTGAAACGATGTGCTGGCAGAATGGGAATATCCAGCTTTTAAACTATCATATGGATCGTTTGCAAAAGGGGATGGAGCTATTAAAACTGGAAGGAGCAAAACGATACACTGCACAATTTTTTCTTGAGAAAATTGCTGCTTTACTTAAGAAGAATCAGTTGTCAGAAAGTGAATGCAGCGTTCGCCTGGCAGTGTTTCGCGATGGAGCGGGCTTATATACACCGGTCAGCAATCAGGCTGTCTATTTATTAGAAGTATTCAGGCTGGATAAAAAAATAAATGTCCACAATCAGGCTGGATTGATTATTGACGTGTTTCCGGATCACCGTAAGCCTGTCAATGCACTTTCAGCTATAAAATCCAGTAATGCATTGCTTTATGTGCTGGCTGGTATTTATCGTAAAACCCATGCTTTGGATGATGTTTTATTGATAAATGAAAGCGGGTTTCTTGTTGAAGCTGCCAGTTCCAATATCTTTATATGGTATAATGAAACATTATATACTCCTGCTCTAAGTGAAGGCTGTGTAGATGGAGTCATGCGCCGCTCTATTATTGATTTCGCAAAAGAGAATGATATAGAGATTGTAGAGGCCCAGATTAATCCTCAAATCTTAAACGAAGCAGAAGAAATTTTCTTAACCAATGCAGTGCATGGTATGCAGTGCGTTTTGGGATATAAGAAAAAGCGCTATTTTAACCGCTTGTCAAAAGATCTTTGGAAAAAATATGAGAAATGGCAAACAGAATTAGCAGAGTCTAACTAAGATTTTAATCGGAAGCCTCTTAGGAAGTCGGCAGTATTCATCCTTTTTTTATCCTGAATCTGTAAATCCAAAACATGAATATAACCATCTTGACAAGCGAATTTTAAGTATGTCTTTCCATCGCTAACTGGGGTTCCGGGTTCTTCTGTAACCTGTGTAACCTCTGGTTTAGCTTTGTAGATTTTTAATATTTTATTCTCTAAATAGGTAAAGGTGGTAGGGTATGGGCTTAAACCTCGTATAAAATTGTAAACTTCCTGAACTGGTTTATTCCAATCGATTTTACAATCTTCTTTATGGATTTTTGGTGCCGCTTTAAGCTGCCCGTTATCTTCAGGCTGTGCCTGGCCCTCTACATTGCCTTCTTTCACAGCTTTTACGGTTTTAACCAATAATTGTGCGCCGGTTTCCATCAGCTTATCATGAAGATCTTCAGCAGTATCATCCGGAAGGATAGGTACTTTTTCACTGAACAGTATATTCCCGGTGTCAATTTCGTGCTGTAATAAAAAGGTACTTACGCCACTTTCTGTTTCTCCATTGATAATCGCGTGATTTATAGGTGCAGCACCTCTATATTGTGGTAGTAAAGACCCGTGTAAATTAATAGTTCCTTTTTCCGGCATATCCCAAACTGCTTTCGGAAGCATCCTGAAGGCAACTACAACCTGCAAATCGGGCTGGTAAGTTTTCAGCGTTTCAAGAAAATCCGGATCTTTTAAATTCGTAGGTTGAAGAACTGGCAAGTTATGAGCTAATGCAAACTTCTTTACTGCTGATTCTTGAAGTTTCTGTCCCCGGCCGGCTGGCTTGTCCGGTGCAGTAATAACAGCAGCAACTTTTTCTCCTGCACTCAACAAAGCTTGAAGAGACGCAACAGCAAATTCAGGAGTACCCATAAATATAATCGACATACGCTAGAAATTAAAAAGTTTTGGAATACATTCTTTACCTTTGCGAAGGTAAAAATAATATACATCTAATTTGAATTTTCCTTTATTCCTTGCCAGGCGGATTACCACAAAAAGTAATCGAACGTTTTCTAAACTGATTGTTCAGGTTGCTATTGCCGGAATTATGTTGGGATTGACCATCATGATTTTATCAGTGGCTGTGCTTCGCGGTTTTAAATCAGAAGTCATAGAAAAGCAACGCGGTTTTGCCGGGGATGTTATTGTTTTTCAATATGATTATAACCCCGCTTATGATAACACACCTATGTTATTGCAAGATTCAACAAAAAAGGAATTAAGAAAAATTCCTCATTATAAATCATTGCAACCATTTGCTACCAAACCGGGTATTATCAATGCAAACGATGAAATTGAAGGTGTGGTTTTAAAGGGAATAGATAAATCCTATAACCAGGATTTTATTTCAAATATTTTGGTTGAAGGCCATCGTATAGACTTCACAGAGGAAAGCGAAAATAATCAAATTTTGATTTCTCAATATATTGCAAATCGTTTGAACTTAAAAGTAGGTGATGATTTTTTGATGTATTTTATTCAGGAACCTTTAAGGAAGAGGAAATTTAAGATTGTTGGTGTTTTTAATTTGGGTGCTGAAGAGATTGATAAAACGTTTGTTATTGGGGATTTAGCCCTTATTCAGCGCTTAAATAACTGGGATTCAAATACGGTAGGAGGCTATGAAGTAAGATTAGATGTTTTTAGCAAGCTTCAGGAAAGCAAAAACCGGATATATGATGCATTGCCAATTGATTTAAGGGCATTAACCATTGTAGAGTACTATCCGGAAGTATTTCAATGGCTGGATTTATTAGATGTAAATACAGAGGTCATTTTGTTTCTCATGGTTTTGGTAGCTGTAATTAACATGATCTCGGCTTTGCTGATTATGATTCTTGAGAGAACTCAAATGATTGGTATTTTAAAAGCGCTGGGTTTTGCAAATGGCGGGATCCGTAAAGTATTTTTATATAATTCAGCCTATCTGATTGGTTATGGTCTTTTGCTGGGAAATGTAGTAGGACTGGGACTTTGTTATCTTCAGGATAAAACAAAATTTATCAAACTGGATTCTGCTTCTTATTATGTAGATCATGTGCCTATTTCGATTAGTATGTCAGATGTGTTGTTGTTAAACCTGGGAACGTTAATTGTATGTCTATTGGTTTTATTGATTCCTTCAGGCCTGGTAAGCAGGATAAGTCCCGTAAAAGCCATCAATTTCAAATAGGAAATTTAAATAACCTCCTTTTATAACGGAAGGTTATTTAAATAATTCAATTATGATAATTATTCTAACTTTTTAGCTTCATCCCAGTAAGCATCCATCTCTGCTAAAGTCATATCCTTTAAATTCTTGCCGTCTTTCTTGGATATCTTCTCAAGGTAATTAAAGCGTTTAATAAACTTTTTATTGGTTCTTTCCAATGCGTTTTCCGGATTAATATTTAAGAAACGCGCATAATTGATTAGTGAGAACAGTAAATCCCCAAATTCATTTTCCGCTTTCTCCTGATCAATTAAAGAAGGATCTTCGATATTAAATTCTTCTTTAAATTCCTGGAGTTCTTCTTCAACCTTCTCCCAAACCTGACTTTTATCTTCCCAATCGAAACCGACGCCTTTTACTTTGTCTTGAATCCGATAGGCTTTTACTAAAGCAGGGAGGGAACCGGGTACACCGGCCAATACAGATTTATTTCCTTCTTTTAGTTTTAGCTGCTCCCAGTTTTGTTTAACCTCATCTTCGTTTTCAACATTCACATCACCATAAATATGCGGATGCCGACTGATTAATTTTTCACTGAGAGAATTGAGCACATCGATTATATTAAAAGCTTTCTCTTCATCAGCGATTTTAGCATAAAAAGCGAGGTGCAAAAGAATGTCACCAATTTCCTTTTTTATTTCCGGAAGGTCATTGTCCAGGATTGCATCTCCCAATTCATACATTTCCTCGATGGTTAATTGCCTCAAACTTAACATTGTTTGTTTTCTGTCCCAAGGGCAGTCTGTCCGTAAGGTATCCAGTATTGTAAGTACGCGTTCAAAAGCCGCACCGGGTGTATGTTGTTCAGCTGGTGGTGTTTTCGACATGATATTTTATATTGCTGAAGTTTTAGATTGTAGCCAGGTACGTTCCTGTTCATTCAGGGCCGGTGAAATTTTATCGTAAACTTCACGATGATAGTTGTTTAACCAATCGATATGATGGCTTTCCAATAAAGTCTTATCTACTAATGATGTCTCGATGTAACACAAGGTCAGTGTTTCAAAACTCATAAACTGTCCAAAAATGGTGTCTTTATCCAAATGACTTGCAACCAAATTCTCAATACGAATACCGTAATGCCCTTCGCGATAGAGACCTGGTTCAATGGAAGTGATCATATTGGCTTCAATTGCTATATCAATAGGAGCGCCATTGAATACATGTGGCCCCTCATGCACATTTAAGAAAAATCCTACGCCGTGACCGGTTCCATGTCCGTAGTTTCTGAAATAATCCCAAAGTGGTTTTCTGGCGATGGCATCAATTTGATAACCTCTTGTTCCAATTGGGAAATGCGTAGCACAGCCTTCAATCATCGCCTTTAGAACAAGGGTATAATCTTTTCGTTGATCTTCTGTTACCTCACCCAGTGATACTACCCTGGTTATATCAGTAGTTCCGCTGGTGTATTGTCCACCTGAATCAATCAATAGCAAACCCTTCGCTTCCAATTCTAGATCACTTTCTGGAATTGCTTTGTAATGTGGTAAGGCACCGTGCTCTTTATAGCCTGCAATGGTGTCGAAACTTTCGCCAACAAATCCTTCTTGTTCCGCACGAAATTCCTTTAATTTAGTACCTATTGTAATTTCAGAGATTTTCTCTTTGCCCAGATTCTGCTCTAGCCAATAGAAGAAACGGCTCAGCGCAATACCGTCTTTTATCATGGTTTCGCGCGTATTTGCTATCTCTACATCATTTTTTACAGCCTTTAGATTGGTGCTTGGATTAATACCTTCAATTTTCTTGCAAGATGCTGGTATCAATGAATAATAGGAATAGCAGTTTCTTTTCGGATCAATATAAATACTTGAATTTGTAGGAATATTTTTAATTGCATTTTCAATGCTTTGATACGGCTTTATTGAAACGCCGGCATTTGCTAATTCTTCGCTGCTTTCTTTATCAAATTTTTCGGAATCAATGAATAATTCGACTCTGTCTTTGCCAAATAATGCAAAGCTTAAAACGACTGGATTGCATTTTACATCTGCTCCACGAATATTGAAGATCCATGAAACATCATCCAGGGAAGAAATCAGATGATAATCTGCTCCTTTTTCTTTTAGAATTTGCTGAACTTCTTTTATTTTTTCAGAGGTTGATTTGCCGGTTTGTTCTTCTGATAACACAAAAGCTTTTTCCATTGGCAGATCCGGACGGTCATCCCATACGCCATCAATCAAGTCAACATCTCCTCTTACGTTAATTCCTTTTGGCTCAAGGCTGCTTTTTAGCTGTTGTGCAATGGTAATAGCAGCCAATTTGCCGTCAAAGGCAACTGTATTTCCTTTAGCCAACGTTTCTGCAAGCCAATCTGCATACTCTGCAGCACCTTGTACTTTTAATTTTACCAGCTCGAAACCAGTACCTTTTAACTGTTCTGTTGCCTGTACAAAATACCGGCTGTCAGTCCATAAGCCTGCAAAATCAGCAGTAATAGCCAACGTGCCGGCAGAACCTGTGAAACCAGAGATCCACTCTATGTTTTTATATCGATCAGGTAAATATTCGCTAATGTGCGGATCGGCAGAAGCAATAATGTAAGCATCTATGTTTTCTTTTTTCATCCTTTCACGAAGTGCTGAAAGTCTTTCCGAATTTGTCATTGTATGTGTTTTTAGAACTGGCAAGTTAGCAAAAAGCTAAGTTCAAACTGTTGTTTTATCGTAATTTGTTAAATACTTTTCATCAATATCTGCTCCAATACCAGGTAAATCATCAATTGCAATTTCATATCCATTGAATTGCAGACCATCTTTCACAGGGTCTTCCAGATGCCCGATTAAACAGGTGTCTAAATCAAAGAATTTGATTTGCGGACAGGCAAAAGTAAGATGAACCATTGCGGTAAGCGCCAGGCGACTTTCCAACATGCCACCCATCATACACGATATATCATTATCCGTAGCAATTTTATGGATGCGCCGGGCTTCCGATATTCCACCGGATTTGGCGAGTTTGATATTGATATAATCGCATGCCATCTCTCTTGCCAGACGCTCTGCATCATGAGCGTTATAGCAGCTTTCATCAGCCATTATCGGGATTTTATATTTCATAAGTTCTGCAACGCGATAGTCGTCGTAAGTTCTTAGGGGCTGTTCACAAAACTGAATATTCTGATCTTTGATGCCATTCAAAACTTGATGCGCATCTTCAATTGACCATCCTTGATTGGCATCAACCCTTATCGGTATATCCATGCCAATGCCTTTCCTTATCATTTTAATCCTTTCGATATCCACAGATGGAGTTTTGCCAAGTTTTACTTTTAAATAGGTAGCTCCTTTCTGAGCAAATTGTACAGCTTGTTCAGCCATCTCTTCCGGAGTACCAATTCCAACTGTAATATCGGTCGTTATTTTCTTTTTTTCTCCTCCTAAAAATTTATAAAGCGGCATTTTAGCATGTTTTGCAGCAATGTCATATAATGCCATATCAAAAGCACTCTTAATGGTTGTATTTCGGGCGATGAAATTATCCAGTTCTTGTAAACGGTCCTCAATTGCCAGCGGATTTTTGTCTTTCCAGATCTTCGCAAAGCTTTTTGCCAGAAGCAGACAGCTACCTTGTGTTTCGCCAACAATAATCGGGAAGGCCGAGCATTCACCAACTCCATACAGATTTTCATCTGTGTGAATTCGAATAAATACGTTTTGGGCATATTCCATAATCCCGGTAGAAATAGCGAAAGGCACCATCTTGATGCTTAAACGATGGATATCGATGTGAGTTATTTTCATTTTTTAAGTTATAATATTTAATCAGCTTTTATTAGCCCCTTTTACCCTACTTTTTCGCAATATATCCATAATGGTTTCATTAGGTTTAAGATTTCTAAATACAAAATAGTACTTTTATACTTAATATGTCAAATCGATTAAAATTTGAATTGTCCCCCTATCTCAGGCAGCATCAAGGAAATCCGGTTAATTGGTACCCTTGGGGAGAAGAAGCATTGCAAAAAGCCAGAAACGAAAATAAGCTGATTATCGTTAGTATTGGGTATGCAGCATGTCATTGGTGTCATGTAATGGAACGCGAGAGTTTTGAAAATGAAGAAGTTGCGAAAGTGATGAATGATCATTTTGTGTCAATTAAAGTAGATCGGGAAGAAAGGCCTGATATCGACCATATCTATATGACGGCAGTTCAACTGATGAAAGGACAGGGTGGTTGGCCGCTTAACGCCATCTGTTTGCCAGATACACGACCCATTTATGGAGGTACTTATTTTCCTGCCGAAGACTGGGTTAACATAATAGAACAACTGGCTGTAATGTGGAAAGAAAAACCCGAAGTTGCGCTGGATTATGCCCAAAGGCTCACAGAAGGGATTTCAAGATCGGATATTATTCCCGTACATCAGTTAGAAAAGCCTTTCCATTTAAACGATTTAAAAGAAATTGTCAGTGCCTGGAGAAATTCTTTCGACAGAAAAGAGGGGGGCTACAATCGGGCTCCTAAATTTCCAATACCCAATAACTGGCTTTTCTTTTTGCGTTATGGATACCTTGTCAATGACAAAGATATTTTAGAGCATACTCATTTTACGTTACGAAAGATTGCATCCGGTGGTATTTATGATCATGTAGGAGGTGGCTTTGCGCGCTACGCGGTTGATGGCGAATGGCATGTGCCTCACTTTGAAAAGATGCTCTATGACAATGCCTTATTGGTTGGCCTTTATAGCGAAGCCTATCAGCAAAAACCTGATAATCAATATAAGCGGGTAATTTATGAAACTCTAGCCTGGATTAAAAGAGAAATGACCAATGGTAAAGGTGCTTTTTACAGTTCGCTGGACGCAGATAGCGATGGGGTTGAAGGTAAATATTATACCTTTACGAAAAAGGAAGTTGAGGAAGCACTCGGTGAGGACGCTGACTTATTTATTAACTATTTTCAGATTACTGAAGATGGAAATTGGAGAGAGGAGCACACGAATGTATTGAAAGCGGATATAGATGCTGACAGTTTGGCGCAGGAATCTGGTTTTTCACAAGTTGAATGGGAAAATTACTTAAAGGAAATTAAATTAAAACTCTATCAATATCGCGAGAAACGCAATCGCCCTGCCTTGGATGACAAAGTACTTTGTTCCTGGAATTCAATGATGATCAATGCCTATGTAAATGCCTATCGTGTATTTGAAGAGGAAGAATTCTTGTCTTCTGCGAAAACTGCAGCTGCATTTATCAAAGCTGAACTCTTCAACGAAAGCGGGGAGTTATTGCGTCAGCCTTCAAATAATGGTAAAGAAATCATCGGTTTTTTAGATGATTATGCTTTTTATATTGAAGCATTAATTTCTCTATATGAAGCTACTTTCCAGATAGAATATCTAAACGAAGCTAAAGTCCTTGCGGATAAAGTATTAAGCGATTTTTGGGAAGAAGGAAATACGGCGTTTAACTTTACTTCGCATCAAGCAGAGAAACTGATTGCCAATAAAAAAGACATTATGGACGATGTTATTCCTTCATCAAACTCAATGTTAATACGTCAGTTGTTTAAATTGGGCTTGTTTTTTGATAATGATATATATCGTTCAACCGCAATGCAGGTGTTGGCCAATGTTTTTCCACAAATAAAAACATATCCTTCTGCATTCTCAAATTGGGCCATACTACTTTTAGAAGAAGTAGTAGGTTTCAACGAAGTTGCTTTGACTGGACCAGATAGTCTGAATAATCGCATTGAATTAGATCGCTCTTACATTCCGAATAAAATAACCCTCGGTGGTTTATATGAAAATCTTCCTTTATTAGAAGGTCGTGTTGGTTTAACCAATAAAGTTTATGTTTGTAAAAACAAAACTTGCAGTTTACCGGTAGATACTATACCGGATTTGTTGAAATTAATTTTTAAACCGGAGAATGGACAGAATTCTCCACAAGCTTAACAAGATGACTATACAACCCAATAGCGTAGTTGCGCTAACTTACAAGTTGCACACAGTAAATGATGGCAAAAAAGAATTTGTAGAAGAAGCCGATCAAGCCAATCCACTAGTTTTTTTATCAGGTGTAGGTATGATGCTTCCTAAATTTGAAGAAAACATTCAGGGTTTGAAAAAAGGAGATAAAACTGATTTTGAACTTCAGGCTGTTGATGCTTATGGAGATTTGGATGAAAGTGCTGTTGCCCAATTACCAGCTGATATGTTTAAAGAATCCGGAATTCCTCCGGTTGGAGAAGTTATTCCGTTGCAAGACAATCAGGGAAATCAGTTCAGAGCAAGAGTAACTGAAGTAAGTCCCGAAGCTGTTGTAGTTGATTTAAATCATCCGATGGCGGGACAAAACTTACATTTTGATATTGAAGTTTTGGATGTCCGTGAAGCCACTGAAGAAGAGTTGGCTCATGGTCATGCACACGGTGTAGACGGCCATAGTGGTCATTAGTTTTATTATTTTTTAACCGAAAGAGATTTAAGTTTAAACTTAAATCTCTTTTTTATGTTCTCTATGAATTATTTTTTAGTCAAATCCGAACCCTTTAAATACAGCTGGGAAACCTTTGTTAAAGACAAGCAGACCTTTTGGGATGGGGTTCGTAATTATCAGGCACGTAATAATATGATCGCTATGAAGAAAGGCGATCTCGTTCTTTTTTATCATAGCAATGAAGGCAAAGAAGTAGTAGGCATTGCCAAGGTTGTTAAAGAATCGTATCAGGATCCAACTACAACAGATGACCGTTGGGTTGTTGTTGACTTAGCCCCGGTAGAAAAATTGAAAAATCCGGTTGGCCTGCAGACCATTAAAGACGACGAGCTTTTAAAAGATACCGCTTTGGTTAAGCAAAGCCGTTTGTCAGTAATGCCTTTAAAAAGAGAAGAGTTTGATCGTATTATTGCTTTGGGTAATGAAGGGTGATTTTCTATTTAATCACCCCTGTAAAATCGAATAGGTTTTTAATTTCGTGTGCATCGGAAGCTTTCATTTTTCCAGCTAGAACAAGACGCAGTTGGCGTCGCTGAATGGCTTCCATATAGACTTTCTTTTCCTCGTCGGTTTCCGGAATTAATTCGGGAACCGCTATGGTATGAGAATTTTCATCAAGCGCTACAAAAGTGTAGAAGGCTTCGTTCGATTTAACTTTCGTTCCCGATGGAATATTTTGTGCCCAAACGGTTAACTGAACTTCTACTGACGTATTGAAAGCACGGCTTACCTGAGCTTCAATGGTTATTACATCTCCAAGTTTAATAGGATGACGGAAAGAAACATTGTCAACGGATGCGGTAACAACAATCCGGTTACAGTGTTTTTGAGCGGATATTGCTGCTGCAATATCCATCCAATGCAATAAACGGCCTCCCATCAGATTATTTAATGTATTGGTATCATTGGGTAATACCAACTCATTCATAATAGTAAATGACTCTTTAGCAAATTTCTTGTTCATCCTTATTATCTTATTCTCCTAATTCTAATATTTTATCAGCGAGCTCTTCCCACTTACTTTGAAGATCTGCCAAACGTTTCTTGGCTGTTTGATATAATCCGGTAATTTCAGATAACTTATCTTTTGCATTGTAAATTGCCGGATCAGCAAGTTCATTTTCGAACTTATTGATTTCTTTTTCTGTTTGAAGAATGTCAGCTTCCAAACGCTCAAGATCTTTATTTAAGTTTGGTGAATTAGTAGTCTGTGTTTTTTTTACCTCATGCTTTGTTTCTTTCTTCTCCTTTTTTACCTTGTTCTCTTTGTTCGTGCTTTTTTCACTTTCTCTTCGGCCGGATTGCCATTCTTCGTATTCTTTATAGGTACCCGGATATTGTTTGATCTGCTGATCTTCAATATACCAGATTTTGTTGGCTACATTATCCAATAAATACCTGTCGTGAGAAACCACAACAAAAGTGCCTTCATATTGCTTAAGAGCCTGAATCAGAATATTGATCGATTGAATGTCCAGGTGATTAGTAGGCTCATCCAATAATAGGAAGTTGGCATCTGCCGTTAAAGCCTTTGCTAAAGCCACACGTGATTTTTCACCTCCCGAAAGAACCTTTATTTTCTTAAAGGCATCGTCCCCTGTAAATAAGAATGAACCAAGAATTGTACGAAGTTCAGTTTCTGTATGTTTAGGTGCAAATGCTTGCAGCTCTTGAAGAACCTCATTTTCGAGGTGTAAAGCCTCTAATTGATGTTGTGCAAAAAAGGTTTGAGTAACATTATGGCCCGATTCGCAAGTGCCTTCGTACTCATCATCCACTCCGGCGATAATTCGCAGGAGGGTTGATTTCCCGCGGCCGTTGGCTCCGATTAATGCAATCTTATCGCCTTTTTCGATAAGGCCATCTGCATGCTTTAAAATTGGAACGTTCGGGTATGATTTACTAATATTTTTTAATGTCTTTACATGTCTTCCCGATGGCTTACTAAAACCAAATCGGAAGTTAACAGTCGGATTATCATCGTCTACCGCATCCACCTTATCCATGCGGTCTAAAGCTTTAATACGTGACTGAACCATTTTAGCCTTGCTTGCTTTTGCCCTAAAACGTTCAATTAGCTTTTCTTCCTGTTTTATTTTGGCCTGCTGATTCTTAAACTGGTTTCCTTGAATTTCTTCCCGCAAAGCTTTTTCTTCCTGGTAGAAACTGTAATTACCAGCGTAAACATTTAGCTTGCCTTTTCTTGACTCTACTGTTTTATTGATTACACGATCCAGAAAGTATCTGTCGTGAGAAACAATAATGACAGCGCCTTCAAAAGCCTGAAGATAGTTTTCAAGCCATTGTATGGAGGGTAAGTCAAGGTGGTTAGTTGGCTCATCCAGTAGCAAGATATCCGGTGCTTGCAGTAGGATTCGTGCAAGCATAACGCGCATACGCCATCCTCCTGAAAACTGTGACAGCTTACGCTGCTGCTGTTCTTCATTAAAGCCCAATCCTGCTAATATTCCGGCAGCCCTGTATTCAATATTATATCCATCAAGCGCTTCAAATTCAGCTTGCTTGTCACTTAGCTTATGTAAGATATCATCACTGTAATCGGTTTCCATCTTCTTAAGCAATGCTTCAATTTGCTCATGGAGTTCATTTTGCCTTGCAAAAGCTTCCATTGAAACATGAAGAATACTTTTATCAGATTGATAAGAAAGTAAATCCTGATTAAGGTAACCTATTTTTAAGTCCTTAGCCATGGAAATGGTACCCGATGTAGGTTTCATTTCGCCTACGATCAGCTTTAGCAGAGTCGTTTTCCCTGTTCCGTTAGCGCCAATCAGGCCGGACTTTTCGCCTGGTTTTATATGCCAGTTTGCTTCATCATATAGTGCCCGGGCACCAATTTCAAAAGTTAAATTATTAATTGATATCATTTGCGTGCAAAAGTACGGATTTTTAAATTAAATTGTTTTCTATCTTTGCGCTTATGTATAAATTGGTTAAACCTCTTTTCTTTTCAATGGACCCGGAAACGGCCCATTATACCGTAACCAGCGGCCTCAGGAACTTTTTGAAAGTATGGGGAGCAAAAAAAATTATGAGTGCGGCATTCGCCTATTCAGATCCTTCTTTAGAGAGGGAAGTTTTTGGTTTGAAATTTAAAAATCCCGTTGGATTAGCTGCCGGTTTTGATAAAAATGCAGAATACATCAACGAAATGGCAGCTCTGGGCTTTGGGTTCGTTGAGATCGGCACAGTAACACCGCGGCCTCAGCCAGGAAATGATAAGCCAAGAATGTTCCGGCTTCCTAAAGACGGCGCTCTTATAAACCGCATGGGATTCAATAATCAAGGGGTTGATGTGGCTGCGTTACGTTTAAAATATTTTACTGATCGAAAGGGGTTAATTGTTGGTGGAAACATTGGCAAAAATAAATTAACGCCAAATGAAGATGCTGTAAACGATTATATTATCTGTTTTGATAAGCTTTTCGACGTTGTTGACTACTTTGTAGTGAATGTCAGCTCTCCGAATACGCCAGGCCTTCGGGATTTGCAGGAAAAAGAACCTCTTAAGCATATTTTGAATACGCTTCAACAGAGAAATGAAACGCACGAAAAACCAAAACCAATTCTGTTGAAAATTGCGCCGGACTTAACGAATAGTCAGCTGGATGATATTATAGAAATCGTAATTGAAACTAAAATTGCTGGTGTCATTGCTACCAACACAACATTGAACCGGGAAAATTTAAATAGCGATTCTTCTCTATTAAAAGAAAGTGGTGGATTAAGCGGTAAACCTTTATCCTTGCGGTCCACTGAAGTTATTCACTACCTATCAGAGAAATCAGGAAAGGCTTTTCCTATAATTGGAGTAGGTGGTATTCATTCATCCTCTGATGCCTTAGCCAAGATGCAGGCAGGTGCCAGTTTGGTTCAGGTTTATACTGGAATGATCTACGAAGGCCCTCAGTTGATCAAATCCATTTGCAAGAGGTTGGTTAAGAACAGGTAAATCATAGACATAAAAAAACAGGATGCTCATTTGAGCATCCTGTTTTTTTATGAACTTTTTTAAAATCTACTATTTTTTCAAATCTGCAGATAATTTATCTAAGATCGCGTTGTTCTTAACAACTTGAGCTGTAGCAGGCATTTCTGAACGGCTTCCAGTTTCAATATTACGACCCAATTTTAGAAATTGAACATCAAGCTTCGCTGTAACTTTGTTCTTTCTATCTTTTCTTTTTAAACGTGTAACTCCCATTTTTGTATCTTTTTTTTAATATTATTAAACGAGGTCGGAAGCGGATTCGAACCGCTGTAAAAGGTTTTGCAGACCTCTGCCTAGCCACTCGGCCATCCGACCATTCCCATAAAGGAATGCAAAAATAGTAAATTAATCTATCTTGTCTAAGTTTTTTTGATTTTTCTGCTTAATTCTGAACAAATAATTGCTGATGAGATGGCGACATTCAGAGATTCAGCCTTTCCAAAGCGGGGAATCGTAATTTTGTCTGTAACAAATGGCATAATTTCTTCCCGAATGCCATTCCCTTCATTTCCTAAAATAATAATGCCTTCATCATTGAAGTCGGTTTCATAAATAGATTTTCCATCTAACATGGCCCCATAAATTTTCATGTTACATGTAGGCAGCCAGGATTGCAAGTCGCAATATTGAATCTTCATTCTTGCCAATGAACCCATGCTAGCTTGAATAACCTTGGGGTTGTATACATCAGCTGTATCATTGGAACAGATTAAAATATTCATGCCGAACCAATCAGCCGTGCGGATGATGGTGCCTAAATTTCCTGGGTCTTGGATATAATCCAACGCAAGGGTGAATTTGTTTTTTAAATCCGCTGCTTTTACCTCATTTTCCGGAATTTTAAAAACGGCTAAGATACCTTGAGGATTCGTTAAAGCGCTTATTTTTTTTAAATCGTCAGAACTTATTTCGTTTCCTTTTATATTTCGCAGAAAATTACCCACTTTTGATGACATTTCGGGAAGGTAAAATAAACTATGGAGAAAGTAATCTTCATTAAAAAACTCCGTTATGGATTTAATACCTTCAACAATGAAAAGATTATGGGCTTTTCTAAACTTTTTTAGTTGGAGCGACTTAATTAAACTTATTTGGGATTTTGAGAGCATTCTTTACTTCTAAACTTATTTCTTTTACAATAATAGCGTTTTTGCTGCTATTTATAACATCGTGCCGATCTGCTCGCTTATTGAGAGATGATCAAACTCTTGTGACCAAAGTCAAATTATCAGGAATTGATAATAAGTTTGAGGAGGAGGCCTCAGAGTATATCCAAAAAGAAATTCGTCCGAATTCCTCTATTAATCTATTTATTTACAATTTTGCCAATGGCCGGAATGGGCAATACCGGACAGAAAATATTCGTAATGTAGGTGAAGCTCCTCGTTTGTTGGATAGTTCTTTGGTTGAAATTTCCAGGAATCAGATTGAACGCTTTTTAATTAATAAAGGGTACTTTAATGTAAAAGTCCAAGATTCAATATCCATAAAAAAGAAGAAAGCTCATATTGTCTTTCATGTAGACCAGGGAAACCCATTTTATGTTAGAAAGGTAACAGATCAGATTGCGGACTCATCAATTGATAGTTTGTATGAAAAATTAGGATCTGAATTTAAACGGCTTCATGAAGGCATGCGTTATGACAGTGATTCCCTGGTGTTTGAACGTGAAAGTATTTATAACCTGGCAAGACGATCTGGCTACTTTGATTTTTTGAGACAATATGTTCGGTTTGAGGTTGATTCAAATCTTACAGGCGATCTTGTCGATCTGAAATTGATAGTTGATAATCCTGCTGATAAAAATGAACATACTGTTTTTCATGTTGATAGTAGTTCGATTGTGATCAAATCAAGTACAGGCTCAACCAGGCAGACACCCAAAGTTGATACGCTCGCCTCTGCCATGTTTTTTACAGATCATAGCCGGAAATTTAAACCTAAACCCTTGAACCGATATATATATATGAGGAAAGGGGATTTATATAATATTGATTTCGAAAATTTAACCTACGACCGGCTCTATGAACTCAACACCTTTAAGAGCGTAAAAGTAAACTATACCAAATCTGATTCAACGCATGTAAATGCAAACTATGAACTTATTCCACTAAAAAGAATGGCCAATAGGATAGAAGGGGAGTATACCTTCAACTCCGGGCGAAGCGGTTTTAATTTTGGTAATACGTATACTAACAGAAATTTGCTTGGTGGATCAGAACAATTGGAAGTTAAAGCCCAGTTTGGTGTATTATTTGACTCTGGCTTATCGGGGAGTTTGTTAAACCGGGTTTATAATCGCGATTTCCAATTTGGAGCTACACTGACTGTTCCTCGTTTGATCGTGCCTTTTCGAATTCCGTTAATAGGTAAAAATGGAATGCCCAGAACTGTTTTTTCTACGAACTGGCAGGTCTTTGATCAATTGAATACCTATTCAAACCGCTATTTTATCAACTCCATTTCATATATATGGAATGAGACAAGGTATAAGGTTCACCAGTTAACGCCGATATCGCTCGAGTATCGAATAGGTCGCCTGGATGAAGATTTTAAACAACAACTGGATAAGGAAGGCTATCGACTGTATATTGAGAGCAATGACAGAGCTTATATTGGTTTGGGAAGTCAGTATTCTTATACCTTTAATACCCTTCGTTTGAATAATTTAGAGAATTTCTTCTATTTTAGGGGAGCTATTGATGTAAGTGGCAATACACTTGGACTGATCAGTGAAGTTGTAGATTTTAAAAAGAATGAAAGCGGAGAAAATACACTGTTGGGTGTCCCTTACTTACAATATTCAAAAATTGAAACAGATTTTCGATATTATAAGCATTTAGGAGGCGAAAGACAACTGATCTTTCGTTTTAATCCCGGTGTAGCAGTTCCTTATGGAAATAACCAGAACCTATTGATTTTTGAAAAGAATTTTTATTCCGGTGGAATGAATGGTATACGAGCCTGGCAAGCAAGAACCTTAGGGCCAGGAGGGTATAACCGATCTGTTTTGCCAGACTCATTGAGGTTGAATCTTCGAAACCTCGATCAATTGGGAGAGGTAAAAATAGAAGGAAATCTGGAATACCGGTTTAAGCTGTTAAATAACTTCTTGGGTGCCAAGTTAAAAGGAGCAACCTTCATTGATGCAGGAAACATCTGGCGACTGAAAGATGATGGTTTAAATCCGGAAGGCCAATTTAAGTGGAACGGTTTTTTAGATCAAATTGCAATTGGTGGCGGATTCGGTTTTCGTTTCGATCTGGAATATTTCGTTTTTCGTCTCGATATAGCAGCTAAAATACGAGATCCACAATTTAAAGGGTCTGACCGTTGGGTAATTTCTGAGATATTTAACAGCAAAGAGTTTAATGAACGGTACCTTGAAACTAATTACCCCGATAAATATAATTTTATTCAATACAATTTTGGAATTGGGATGCCATTCTAGCCGCTTTGTTCTTACTGCTTCCGAGCTATAGACACTAGAACAGGCCTTTAATCCCATGCACTAAAGTTTCAAAAAATGTAGTTAAATCTAAGCCTTGCTTATAATTAAAATAGAAAAATATCAGCAAAGCGATTATTGCAATGGTCAAAAACTTTTTGAACATCATCACGATTAAAATAAATGCTACTGGAATAAGTATCAAAAGGATCCAGCTTATTTTTATTGGATTCAAGCCGGAATCTTTCTTCAGTACATAGAATAACTGCCCGTGCGATCCATTTTCATTTAAGTGTTTGATAAAAACGAAAGTTGATTTTTCAACTTTATTGGGTGTAATTGCTACGCCATCGCGAAATTCAAGGGGATAATTAAAGCCGTTTAAAGAAAACTGAAAAGTGCCGTTAATGTTCTCCAATGGTTTTTCGAGCGAGTCGGTTGCAATAATAGCAAGTTTATCATTTTTTAGAAGGTTTTCTTTAACGATAAAATGATCAATTTGGTTTTTATTCTTTTGTGCTATCGTGACAATCGGTAACAAGAGAATAAGTAGTGTACTGGTTAGAAATTGATAAAAAATCGACTTGCTCATGTTAGATAAGATATGAAATGCAATATTAAGGAATTCTTTAGAATCAATTTTGTTTAAATTTAATTGCACAAAAAAAGGAGACAATAAATGTCTCCTTCTAGCATTGAAAAGGTTTAGGTTTTTTACAATGCAAATCCTACTGAGAATGAAAGTACGCGGTTGTTTTGTTTATAACCAGCACTCTCCGGAGCAATGTCAGATATACCCAATCCATAACCGGCACCCAGCGTTAAACCATTACTCAATTGATAACCAGCTAAAAAGTTTACACCAAAGTCAGTTCCTTTTTGTGTTCCGTTTTTATCGAAATCAAAATCGGTTTCTGTAGAACCCCAGTCACTATCGTATTTGTTTTTACCTGAAATACCAAAGGCTAAATAAGGTCCGGCACCTACGTAGAAGTTACCGGTATATCCGGTAGGGAATTTAAGTACTGCATTTACAGGTACTTCAATCCACATGGTATTTTGAGTCACCGTACCGAAATCGTTGTCAACTAATTTCGCGCCTTTTCCCTGAAGGGATACTCCTGGTTGGATGTAAAAATTAGAAGTTATAGGAGCGTCTAAATAACCGGTGATATGGAAATTGGTAGATGACTTCGTATCAGTTGAACTGTTACCATCACTATAATGATAAGTTGGTAAGTTAACACCTGCTTTAATTCCGTATCCCAATTCTGGAGTTTGTGCAAAAGCTCCTAGTCCAAATAAAACTGCTGTTGCAGATAAAAATAACTTTTTCATAGTTTTTAAATTTGTGTTCTATATTCATGTTTAAAACACTGACCACTTTGCAACTGTTAAGCCAAAAATATCAAATGTGGGATAAATTGTTGACCTCCAGCGCTATATATTTTGTAGGGAAAATGAATGGAGTGTATTCAAACTTATACACTTTAAGGTAAAACCCAAAAAACTTCTTAGTTTTGTCATTCTTAACAATTAGCATATGAGTGGTCAAAACAGAAAAGATATTTATCCCGGATTATTAGTTGAAATTATTCTTAAAAAAGATCAGCGTTCCGGAAAATTAACTGAAGGTGTCGTAAAAGACATTTTGACCTCTGCACCCTATCATTCTCGCGGAATCAAAGTGCGTTTGGAAGATGGAGAAGTTGGAAGGGTTGCCAATATCCTGGAAGAAGATTAATAATTCCTGATGATTACTCAGGCGGTAAAGGATTGATAGGTTTCTTTTCCCGAGCCTCTTTTTTCTTCTCTACAAGCTCTTTTGCGTCATCTATTGAGTGAGACTGATGAATGTCTTTCTCTTTTTCAGCAATCTGTGACAATTTACCGTAAAATTTACGTAAATCATCCAATTCATCTTCAGTCAGCCCTTCGATATCGACCATTCGGTTACTGGTATGACGGTTTGCTGCAATCAGCTCATTTAATTTTAATTGAATTGCCTTGGAATCCTTGTTCTGTGATTTCTGAATAATAAATACCATTAAAAAAGTAACGATGGTTGTGCCTGTGTTAATCATTAATTGCCAGGTCTCTGAATATTTAAATACAGGTCCGCTTAGTGCCCATATAATAACAACTGCTCCAGCAATTATAAAAGCAGTAGAACTACCTGCGGCATGTGTAATTTTATTTGCAAAATTTTCGAAAGAGCTACTTGCCTCTTTTTTATAAGGTGTTTTATCAGCTGGTGGGGTTTTTGATTCAGACATTTTAATAGCGTTTAAATTTGAAGTATTAACAACGGTAAATTAAATTTTGTTTCTAGATTTATTTGGTATTATTTATAGTGGTATCCTGAAGCAAAAGCAATAATTGCTTTTCAGCTTTTTCTGTATCAGAAAGTTTGCCTCCCTTTCTTAATGCTTTTTTGAAATAGGGGACCGTGTAATGATTTTCGTAAGCCTTGATTAATGTATCTGAAACGTAGTATTTTTTACAGACACTTCGCGTATTACCAAGCTTAGACGCCACAAAATCATATACTTCAATAATATTTTTTTTGAATTGGGACTGATTTTTAAAGGGTTCGAGCTCACAAAGCTTTCGGAAGGCCCAAACGGTTCCGGACCATGTCCTGAAATCTTTTGAAGTGAAATCCTGCTTTGTACAACGCTGGATATACTCGTTCAGATCACCCGAGTCAAGTATATGTGTATTGCCCTCTTCATCCAAATACTGAAATAAAGATTGCCCTCTTATCTCCTTTACATTTTTTAGTTGTTTGGCAAGAGAGTGATCACTTATTTTAATTTTGTGAAGCACACCTTTCTTCCCACGAAACTTAAAGAATATTTCTGATCCATTAATATTGACATGCTTATTTGTCAGTGTAGTCAATCCATAACTATTATTTTGATCGCGGTAATAATTATTACCGGCCCTGATTAAAGTCTCTTCCATCAGTTCCAAAGCAATGGCAATGACTTTGTCTTTCGTATATTTTTTTTTACGGATATCTTTACGAATGTTTTTTCGGATGCATGGAAGCGCCTTGCCGAATTCAAGAATTCTGGCAAATTTATTTTCGTGTTGCATCTTTCGCCATTCAGGATGGTAGATATATTGTTTTCTTCCTTTGACATCTATACCTGTTACTTGAAGATGGCCATGTTCATTTGGACATATCCAGACTTTTTGCCAGGCAGGAGGTATAACAAGTGATCTGAACCGCTTCAGAAGATCATCGTCTTTTATCAATTCTCCGTTCAAATAATATGCGAAGCCCTTTCCTTTTGCAAGTCGGGTATAGCCTTCATTTGTATCCGGGATGTATCGTAATTTAGCTGGTAGCTTATGAGCAGATTTATCTTTTTCTTCCATATTGATATTCGAAGTGATAACCCATGAAAGATTGCTTTTGTTTTAGCATTTCATCTCATCACATTATTAATATGAATGTGATCAAGTCACAATAGAAGGAAAATTAATTATGCAGACCGGGCGATCTGGTGAAGTGCATGAATTACTTTATAGACTGAATCAGAAAGAATACGCCGATAGCTAACAGTCCGATATAAATATAGGTGAAAAAGCTGTCACCTTTAAGTTGATGGTTCACTAGTCTTCCTAAAAAGATTGCCGGCACAACAACGGTTAGAGAGATAAGGTAATAATGTGTTATCAATGGCACCCAAAGTCCGGCTATATAATAACCAACCATTCCGATAATACTGGCAGGCAGGAAATAGCCTTGTAAAGTAGCACGAAAATGCTGTGCTGACCAGCGACGCATAGAGCCGTATACAACCAATGGCGGCCCGTTAAGTCCGTAAGCACCACCGAGTATTCCTGCAAAAAAACCACATCCTAATACCCAATTCAATTTGTCTTCTTTTAAAGTAACCGGACTTTTTCCAATAAGGGAATAGATTGCGAACGCGATAATAATCACCGCCAGACATATTTTTACAATTTGTTCATTTCCGGATGTTAAAAGCAGTAAGCCAAGGGGAATTCCAAAAAGTGTAGACAATATTAACCAGCCGGCACTTTTTACATGCACTTTTTTCCAATCTTGCACAACGACAACGCCGGCAACAGTGATGGAAACAAGTACGGAGAGGGGAGCAGCTATTTCAATGGGAATATAAAGCGCGAGCAGGGGAACAGCAATCAATGATTCTCCAAATCCGAAAGCAGAACGGACAAAGGTTGCCAAAAATAAAACAACTAAAATATATAGGGTGATGCTATCTATGGTGCTTTTAATGAGGAGAATGAGAAATATAAAGTAAGAATAGCTTCAAGTATTCGCGATGAGGTACCTGAAGCTATGTGTAGCCAATGAGAATTGACTTGATTATTTTTTGATCAACTTAACCCGGACTGCATTCGGACCCTTTAGTCCTTTTTCTGTCTCAAATGTTACTTTGTCATTTTCTCCTATTTCTTCTTCAAGACTATTTACGTGAACGAAAATACTCTCTTGAGTTTCCTGATCTTTTATAAAACCGTAACCTTTTGATTCGTTAAAGAAAGTGACCGTGCCTTTTCTTATCAAATCAGCCGGATCAGGAGCTTCTTGCTTGGAAATACCAATTTCAATATCCTCTTGTTTAATGATTTTCTTTTTCTTCGGATCGGGTGGAGTAAATGTCAGGTCGCCGTTTTCATCAACATAGGCGAACATTTCTTCAAGACTTTTACCTTTAGACGAAGTACTTTTACGTTCTTCTCTTTTTTGTTCTTTGTCTTGCTTCTTTTTTAATCTCTTCTTTTCTTTTTCTTTTTTATTAAATGTTTCTTGCGATTTAGCCATATATTATTTAAAAATTATTTACTTGTTTTTGTCACTAGTTGTCAAATTGGTTGTATCAGGATTAAAAACGATGAAGAGAATATTTATTTTCTACTTCACAATCTTATTCTATTATGGAAAGTTTTTGTCTAAATCTTAGACTTATAAACCTTTCTCAACTTTTTTCGGTATAGTTGCACTTGTATTTCTGTAAAGGTAATGAAATTTTGAACGTTTTACAAGTAAACGATTCCGGCAAGTGTGCTGATACGGTTGTGCGCAATAAAATCAAAAAAGATTGCAAACTGGTGATACTTGTTTGTTTTTATGGCGATGTTCGTTTTTTGTAGGCCATAAGGAACGAAGTTAGAGTAGACGGGTTGAAAGTTTTTAACAAGCAATCTAGGGAATTTAATAGCAGCTCTTAACTGATGTATAACAGACTTTACACTGGTGGGTAAATAGTTTATTCCTATATTTGACACCGAAAATTAATAAAAATGTCTTACTGCGATCATATCCCTACAATGGCTGAACCCAGGCGCAGTCTGCACAAGAATTATCATGATCATCACTATGGCTTTCCCATACATGACGATAATGAGCTGTTTGGGCGCTTAATTATGGAAATTAATCAGGCCGGGTTAAGCTGGGAAACAATTTTAAAAAAGGAAACCTCTTTCCGCAATGCATACAACGGTTTTAATATTAAAGAAGTTGCCGCCTATACTGAAGCTGACAGAGAACGACTGCTGAACGATGCCGGCATTATCCGCAACAAGCTTAAAGTGAATGCCGCCATTGAAAATGCCAAAGCTATTCTTGTATTACAACAGGAGTTTGGCTCCTTTGAAAAATGGCTTGAGTATCATCATCCTAAAACAAAACAGGAATGGGTACAGCTGTTCAAAAAGACTTTTAAATTTACCGGCGGGGAAATCGTGGGTGAATTTTTAATGAGCATTGGTTTTCTTCCCGGAGCCCATTCGCCGTCTTGTCCGGTTTATCATCAAATTATCCAGCAAAATCCTAAATGGAAAGCTGAGTAGCAATTGTTCCTGCATAAGCTACTTTATAAAATTCCATTTTTACAAAAAAATAGTGCTTCCAATTTTGTTTTTGAATTTATACATCTATATTTGCGCTGTTTATAATAAGTCTAAATAAAGGAAGTATAACAAAGCATGGAACAGCCATTTTTACGCAACATAGGTAAAACAACAAATAGAGTGATATTGATTACCAAAAATCAAGCTCAGGGATTTAATTTCAAAACTATTTTATCCTAAGTCACTCGTTTCATGAAAAAGGTCATTTATTTTCTTTTAATATCATTTACATTCTATTCTACAGCAGAGGCTCAACTTTCTTCTTCCATTAGGGGAATAGTTAGCAATGCTGAAGGAGAGCGATTGGAGAATATAACACTCTTAGTAAAAGAGAATAATCAATATTCAGCCATAACTGATAATAAGGGTGAATTTCACATGATGTTACCAGGTGGTCAATATACATTGGTTGTGAAAGCCATGGGTTATAAGCAAAAAGAACATGCGATCATCCTGGAGGCAAATGAAAGAAAGACAGTAAACTTCAAGTTGGAGCAAGAGAATACAGACCTTGATGAAGTGGTAATTGCAGGTAAATCAGCTTTGCAGGAAGTGAATGAATCTGCTTTTAATGTGGTAGCAATTGACGCGAAAGCCTTGCACAATACCACCCTCGATCTTTCTCAGGCCTTGGATAGAGTGTCAGGGATTCGAATCCGACAAAACGGTGGAGTCGGATCGGGAACCAATCTATCTTTAAACGGGTTTAGTGGCCGGCATGTTAAATTCTTTATTGATGGCATACCCATGGAAGGATTTGGATCAGCTTTCCAAATTAATAACATCCCCATTAATATGGCGGAACGGATAGAGGTATATAAAGGAGTTGTACCAATCAATTTCGGATCAGATGCATTGGGAGGGGCCGTTAATATTGTAACCAAGCAGCGGTCAACCAGTTTTTTAGATGCTTCTTATTCTTACGGCTCTTTCAATACTCATAAGTCGTATGTAAATGCTGGTTATACTTCAAATTCTGGTATCACCTTTAATATCAACGCTTTTCAAAATTATTCAGATAACGATTACTGGGTAAATGCCGAAATATTAGATCTGGATCAAAACTTATTTTTGCCGGAAAGACAACGGGTAAGGCGTTTTCATGATCAATATCATAATGAGACAGTGATCGCTAAGGTTGGAGTAATCAATAAATCCTATGCAGATAGATTATTGCTTGGTTTTACCTGGGGTAATGAATATGCTCAGATTCAGCACGCGGCTGACATGGCTTTTGTATATGGAAAACGGTTCAGGGAATCTAAAACGTTAATGCCTTCATTATCTTACCTTAAAAAAGATTTGTTTGCAGAGAACCTGGATGTAAGTTTAAATGCCAATTATAATTTCGGCAATGCCAATACCGTCGATACTGCAAGAAGAAAATACAACTGGTTAGGAGAATACAAACAAAAACTACCGAATGCGAGCCCCGGTGAATTGTCCTATTCGCTTTATGAATTTAAGGATCGCAACGGAGCTGTTAATGCAAATGCAACTTATACCTTAAAAGACAGACACGCTTTTACATTGAATGATGTGTTAACGACTTTTTCAAGAGTAGGGCATGACAACGCTGAACCTAAACCTGGCGATGAATTTCCACGTGAGTCGTTGAAAAATGTACTTGGACTTGGCTACAAATTTGAATATAGCAAACAGTGGAATACGTCTTTGTTTTTAAAACAATACTCCAATAAAGTAAATGCTTATGCCGATCCTGCCGGCGGCAGTAACTATGAACATTTTTCTGCAACCACAAATAATACTGGATATGGAATCGCAAGTACGTATTTTATCACTCCGGAACTTCAATTGAAAGGTTCATATGAAAAAACGTACCGACTACCCACAGGAGGTGAACTTTTTGGAAGTGGCGATGGTATTGAGATAGGAAATGTCAGCTTAAAACCCGAGAATAGCGACAATTTCAACGCAGGAATAAATTATAGTTTTCTCGTTGATCAACAGCATGCATTTTCAGTTGATGGTAATTTCATCTATCGCAACATAAAAGATTTCATCAGACGCAGCATCAGTCAGAACCGGGGCACGGCTCAATCCATTAACGAAGGCCTTGTAAGAAATATGGGAATGGATGCTGAAGTTCGTTATTCTTACGGAGACTACTTTACAGTAGGAGCGAATGTTACTTACCAAAATATCCGGAATAAGCTCATGTATAAAAATAACAGTACAGTAGTTAGTACTGTTTATAATGACCGTGTGCCCAATCAGCCCTATATTTATGGAAATGGGGACTTCACATTCTTCTTTAAGGATGCTTTGAAAAAAGGGAACACGTTTAGTCTGAGTTACAATTTATTGTACGTACACGAATTTTATTATGACTGGCCAAGTTATGGCGGCTTAACCATCCCTTCGCAATTTTCTCATGATTTGTTTGGAACATATAGCATGAAAGAAGGCCGTTATAATATTTCAATGGAATGCAGGAATATATTTAACGCCGATCTGTTTGATAACTATAGCCTGCAAAAACCAGGAAGGAACTTTTCCGTAAAGCTCAGATATTTTATCAGTAACTAAACTCTTAACGAATATTAAAAATTAATAAACATGAATAAAAAACACAACATTTTCTTATTGGCGCTGGGCAGCATGCTTCTTACATTTTCTGCCTGTTCGAAAGATGATAATAACGGCCCTGAGATACCGGCCGATGGTGATTACCAGTATGTTATTGCTGCCAGTTCAGGTGAAAATTCGTACCTGGTACAAACTGATAATATTGATGGAGGCTCGATCAGAGCACAAGGCGGTGTTCAAGTTTTAGGAAATAGAAGCTGGTATTTTTATAATGATTTCGCAGCATATAGTTTTATTTACTCGCAAGGTGATCCTGGAAAAACCTCTTCTTTTGTATTGAATGATAAAGGATTATTGACTCCGAGAAAGGAGTTGGGATTAAATAAATCGATCCAAACACGTGGTGTTTATAATGAATATATTTATGCTGCTTTTTCTTCACGCGCATCTACTGATCCCGTAGCAACATTCTATCAGATCAACACGAAAACGGAAGCAGTATCTAGCGAGATTTCAGTGAATACGAAAAACTTTACCGGAAACGGTGAAATGGCTTACTTTACCGATATTGCACAATATGGTGAGTATGTTTTAGCGGGTGTTCGGACTATAAAAGCAGGTGCTGATGGTGGTACATGGACAGACACTGATTTTGCAGACAGTACTTTTGTTGCTGTGTTTAACAAAGATTTAAGCGTAAAAACCATTATCCGTCACGGTGGCAGAACCGGTCAGATTCTAGGCATGTCTAAATCAAATGGAGAAACAGGTATTGAAGTAGTAGATAACGGTGATGTGTATGTATTTGCGTCTGCTACAAGCAGTGCGACTGCTCATTCCGGTGTATTAAAAATAAATAAAGGAGACTTAGCATTTGATAAAGAGTATTTCTTTGATATTAGTGAAGCTTCAGGTGGTCATAAACTTTGGCGTGTATATTATGTAAGCGATAATAAATTTGTTTTACAAATGTATACCAACCCGGGACAAGAGGGTGTAACGGACGGTACGATTACAGACTTTGCTGTGGTAGATGTGGTCAATAAAACTTTTGACAAGGTAACCGGTATTCCTGCTGATATTAATGAAATCGGTACTCCATTAATCGATAAAGAAGAAAATCGTGTGGTATTTCCAATTGAGACCTCAAGTGGTTCACACCTATATATTGTGAACCCATCCAACAAAACAATGACAAAAGGAATTGAAGTTGTGGCAGAAGGTATAAAAGGTATTGGAAAACTAAAGAAATATTAAAAAAATAGAACTCACAAAACGTCCGGTTGCATGTGAATCATGTAATCGGGCGTTTCTTATTGTATCTTCATCCCCTAAAAAGTAGATAAAATCCGGATGGAAAAACAAGTAACATATAAGCGAGGTGACTTTAGTCCATATGTTATCAAAAAGCATAACAAATGAATAAAAATTGAAATTTAATTGAAAAAAGCAGCACTCATACTACTTTTAATCGGTCTTTCCTTTATATCGATATTCGTTGGTATTAAGGATATTTCGGTTCTCGATATTTTTAGTCTGAACAATGATAAAGCGCTGGTTATGGTTGTCAGCCGCATTCCAAGAACAATTGCAATTATTTTAGCAGGAGTTGGAATGAGCGTTTGCGGATTGATCATGCAGCGAATGGTGCATAATAAATTTGTATCGCCTACCACGGTGGGAACGCTGGACGCTGCCAAAATGGGTATCTTAATGAGCGTTCTGATAATTCCTCAGGGCGGCACATTTAATAAGATGCTCTTTGCTTTAGTATTTACCTTTTTATCCAGTGTTATTTTTTTGAAAATGACCGAGCGGATCAAATACCGGAATGTGATTTTTATTCCGTTGGTGGGTATCATGTTTGGAAGCATTATCAATGCCATATCCACTTTTTTTGCATACCAATATAATATCGTGCAAAATATGAATGCCTGGCTCATCGGCGATTTTTCATCTGTATTGCAAGGCAGGTATGAAATGATTTATATCAGTGTGCCTGCTATTGTCTTGACCTATTTGTATGCTAATAAATTCACTGTTGTTGGAATGGGAGAGAGCTTTTCTAAAAATTTGGGATTGAATTACAGGGGAACCATCAATCTTGGTTTGTTCTGTGTTTCATTGACGGTAAGTGTAATCATGATCACCGTTGGTGCTATTCCTTTTTTAGGGTTAGTGATCCCTAATATCGTCAGCATTTTATTTGGTGATAATTTGAAAAGGACATTACCTTATACAGCGCTTTTCGGAGCGGTATTTTTGGCCGCCTGTGATATTTTAGGAAGGTTGATTATCTATCCTTATGAAGTTCCGATCGGAATTATGGTTGGTACAATTGGCGGCATTATCTTTTTAATTCTATTACTTAAGAAGAAATAAGATGCATACAAAGAACAAACTTTTATTGCTCCTTGGTCTGGTATTGATATTAACAGCAATTTTCATGTTCTATTCCACCGGAACAAATTTAGACTATGTGCTGAAAAGGAGAGGTTTCAAAATAGCCACCATCATCATTGTTTCCTGTTGTGTGGCTTATTCTTCGGTGATTTTTCAAACCTTGACTGCCAATAAAATTCTGACTCCCTCCATTATGGGTTTTGAAGCTGTTTATCTGTTATTTCAAACAGTTATTGTTTTTATGTATGGCGATAAAACATACAAGGTATTGACCAACAGTGAAAACTTCTTTCTTTCCATTGTTTTTATGATGTTGTTTGCAGTGGTAATGTATATCTTAATCTTCAAAAAAGGCGGGCGTAATATGTTTTTCCTTCTGCTGATAGGATTGATATTGGGGACATTATTCTCAACGCTCAGCTCATTTATGCAATTGGTGATCGACCCCAATGAATTTTCCATTATAGAAGGGATGATGTTTGCCAGTTTTAATAAAATCAATCTGGATTTATTCTGGTTTGCCTTTGCTATTATGATGGCAGTATTTTTAATAGGCTATCGCTATATCAAATTTTTAGATGTAATGGCTCTTGGAAAAGAAAATGCAATTAATTTAGGGGTCAATTATAATCGGATGGTCCAGGTGTTCTTATTACTGATCTCTATTTTAGTAGCGGTTTCTACTGCATTGGTCGGACCTATTACCTTTCTTGGAATCCTGGTAACCAATCTTACCTATGAATTGTTCAAGACACAAAAACACAGCATTTTGATTACTGCCTGTTGTTTGGTCTCTTGCATTTCCCTTATCGGGGGGCAGTTTCTGGTAGAGCATTTATTTAATTTTTCGACAACCATCAGCATTATTATCAATTTCATAGGCGGATTGTATTTTCTGTTCCTATTAATGAGAACTCAAAAAGTATGATAGAAGTAAAAAACGTATCAAAGAAATACGGAGATAAGATTATTTTAGATGAACTTTCCCTGGAAATACCAAAAGGGAAAATCACTTCTTTAATTGGTCCTAATGGAGCGGGAAAAAGTACGTTGCTTTCATTGATAAGCCGATTGATTGAGCAGAAGGAAGGCATTATAATATTGAATGAAAAGAATATAACGGATTACAAACACCGACTATTTGCTCAACAGTTATCCATCTTAAAGCAGTCTAATAATTTAGATCTGAAACTGACAGTAAAAGAATTGGTTTCTTTTGGAAGGTTTCCATATTCGCAAGGGAAACTAACGAAAGAGGACAATGAAAAAATTGAACAGTCCATTCGGTTTATGGAACTGGAAGATATACAGGACAGCTACATTGATGAATTGAGCGGAGGACAAAAACAACGAGCTTTTTTAGCGATGGTTGTAGCTCAGGATACGGATTATATTTTACTGGATGAGCCTTTAAATAATTTGGACATGAAGCACGCCGTAAATATAATGAAGACACTGCGGCGATTAACAGACGAATTGGGTAAAACAATCATTATTGTAATTCATGAAATAAACTTTGCTTCTTGTTATTCCGATTACATTGCTACGCTGAAAAACGGGAAAATCGTACATTTCGATACAGCCCAAAACATTATTCAGCCTGAAATCCTCCAAACTGTGTTTGATATTAAATTCAATATTTTAGAAGTACGCGGAAACCGTATCTGTAATTATTTTAATCTTTAATTTAAATTTTAACCATTAAAAAAATGAAATCAAAAATCAAAATTTCAATGTTGGCATTGCTGTTTATAAGTGCCTTTGTGGCTTGTAACTCCACTAGCGAAAACTCAGAGACGAGCAGTACGGAACAAAAGGAAGTAGTTGTAAACCATGACTTGGGTACTACGAATGTAAAAACAAATCCGGAACGTGTAGTTGTTCTTGACTTGGGAAGCCTTGAAACATTGGATCAATTTGGAGTGAAAGTAGTGGGTACGGCCAAACGAAATTTACCACAATATTTAAGCAAATTTGAAGATGACTCATCTGTTACGGACGTTGGGACTTTAAAAGAAGTGAATTTTGAAAAAATAAAGGAATTAAATCCTGATTTAATTATCATTTCAGGAAGGCTTCAGAATTCTTATGAGGAACTTTCCGAAATTGCTCCGACTATCTTTATGGCAGTTGACAATAGTGATTATCTTAACTCCTTTGATAAAAATGTGCGCTTATTGGGTGAAATTTTTAATAAAGAAGAAGAGGCCAAGAAAGCGTTGGCTGATGTTGATGTTAAAATAAAGGAAAATCAAGAACAAATTGAAAAAATACCAGGCAAAGCATTGGTCGTTCTTTACAATAATGGCAGATTTAGTGCCTATGGAAAGAATTCTCGTTTCGGTTTTATTCATGATGTACTAGGTGTAAAGCCGGCTATCGAGGATTTGAATGTTTCTACTCACGGAAATGCAATTTCAAATGAGTTTATAGAACAAACAAACCCTGATTATTTATTTATTATAGATCGCGGTGCGATTGTTAATGGTAAAGGAGCTGGCAAGGACGAAATAGAAAATGCACTAGTCAAACAAACAAATGCCTATAAAAACAATAAAATTATTTACCTGAACCCTCAAGTATGGTATCTTTCAGGAGGTGGTTTGATTTCGATTAATAAAATGACAGATGAAATTAGAGAAGCGTTAAAATAAAGCTTTGTTATCTGATTTAGCTATTTTGAAAAGACTCAGGCAAGCAATTGTCTGGGTCTTTTTCAGTTAATGCAATTACTGACAATACCATCCCTGCAATTGCACAACAACAAAGTATAATTACCAGCAATTGGAAATTATCTATGAATGTTCCTAATATTTAATATATTTATAAATGTAATATATACCTATATAAATGAAAAAGTACATCCCGTTTACATTTTTGTTCCTCTTATTAAGCATAGGAGCATTTGCCCAGAAGAAAAGTTTATTTAACCAACAAGATTTATCTGGTTGGCATGCAGACGTTCCTGAGAAGGATAAAAATCCATCTATCAATCCATCGTTTATTGTCCGGGATGGCCTGTTGGTGAGTTTAGGCGAACCTCGGGGGCATTTAATCACTGACAAATCATATGATAATTACCGTCTGGAACTGGAATACCGATTTCCGGGTAAGCCAGGAAATTGTGGGGTTTTAGTGCATGCATCCACTCCCCGCGTATTATATGATATGTTTCCTAAATCTATTGAAGTACAGATGGAACATCAGAATGCTGGTGATTTTTGGTGTATCGGTGAAGATATTGAGGTGGTAAACATGCAAGTAAGGAGAGGAGATCCGAAAGAATGGGGAGCAACTGAAGGTAAACTTCGAAGAATATTGAATCTTACTGATGGTTCCGAAAAACCTTTAGGTCAGTGGAATACGATGGTAATTGAATGCTTAAAAGACCGAATTAAGGTGTGGGTAAATGGAGATTTGGTTAATGAAGGATTTAACTGCACGGTAAGCTCAGGCCAAATAGCTCTACAAGCCGAAGGAGCTGAGGTAGAGTTTAAAAAAGTAGAATTAGAGAAGCTGTAGGATGACCGTTTGGATTGGAGAGAAAACTGAAGTCAAAGTCACCGGTAAGTTATTGGAAACTCACCTATACGTATTTACCAGTCGAATAAAAATCAAACACTCTTTCGCAAAGTTTGCTAAAAGAAATGCGAGAAAAGCTTAAATTTGCAGCATGAATATCGTAAGCAAAATAAAATATATTGGTATCGTCGTATTAGCATCTGTACTTTTCACTGCTTGTAATTTTGGCAACACGGGTAACGAAACATCAGAGCAAGCGACAAGTGCTCCTCAAGTAGGAGACCCTGTCCCAAACAACTTGGTGTGTATGGTCAACAACGCCTATATGGGCGTACCACAATTAGAGGTTCCTTTTGAAGGAAAGATGTATTATGGTTGTTGTGAAATGTGCAAGGAACGCATACCGAAAGAGAAAAAAGCTCGTATTGCCGTAGATCCATATAGCTTAAAGGACGTAGAAAAGGCTGATGCATATATTGTCCTGGTGGGAGACCGCGGAGAAGTAGCATATTTCGAAAACGAGAAAAACTATAAAGATCTCATGGCAAAAAGTAATCTTAAACAGAAATAAAGGAAAAAGGGCTGACAAAAAATTGAAACAAGTTGAAAAAAGCTAAGATTAAGTCTCTCTTTTTTTCTTTCTACGTATGTCAATAATCAAATAGACAATATATACGACCAGGCTGATTATCGAAAGCCAAATAAGTACCGTTTTAAAATTCCCTTCACCCGCTGTAAAAGCTAAGATAGCGATTACAGGGATAGAGCCAACCAGCGTTGCAAGAATAAATTTTTTGTAATTTATCCTTAAGAAAGCTGGAATAAAGCTAATAGCTTCGTTAGATAAAATAGGCGAGAGCCTGAACAAAATAATAGCGCCTACTCCATAATCCTTAACCAATTCCGTAAGCTTAGCACGTGTCTTGTCCTTTAAGAGCCGTTTTAAAATGGCCGGACCTACCCAATATCCAATGAGATAAGCAACAGTAGAAGAAACAAAAACGGCAATAATTGAAATCACAGAGCCCCACAGCGGTCCGTAACTTACCGATGATATAATTAACAATAAAAGATTCGGGACAACAAAAAGAAACATAGAAGCAACCATTGCAAGAATAATAACCACAGGTCCCCACATCCCGAACCGAGACACCCAGTCTCTTATCATATTTTCATCTCCACTGGTTAATACGCTAAAAGCCTCCCGTATAGCGTCATTAAAAGAAGGAATAAAGAAATAGCTCGCAAATAAAAGAAATAACAGTAATAAAGAAATGATCAAGGGAAGCTTTCGAGACATATATCAATTTATCTTTCAATAAGAACATCTGCTTGCCTAATTTGTTTAATGCAACGAAAGCTCATATATCGGATGAGTACAAAAAATTGTGAAGAAGATGAAAAATTAATAAATGACCTGAACAGCTATTTTATAACGATTTCCCAATCATCCGGTTTATAAATAATATTAAAACCCACATCATCATATTGTGAACGATTAATAATTAGACTGCACATTTTACTTCCCAATTTTAAATTTGTGAGATGAATTTCATCAAGATAATCGGGTAGTATAATTCGATCAAAAGTGATGGTTTTGTTTATTGCATTTATATCAATTCGTAGACAAGATTGCAATAGCATAAATACGGTTCCTACTGCCCAGGCCTGGGGTGAGCAAGCAACCGGATAAGCTGTAGGTCCTATACCTTCTCGTTTCTCAAAACTGCAATATAGTTCAGGTACCCTTTGTAAGTCTATAAATAAGGAGGCACCAAATATGGATTCCATTATTTTTAAGACATGCTTCTGCAAACCATATTTTGATAGTCCATAAGCTATTAATGCATTATCGTGGGGCCAAATAGAACCATTATGATAGGACATAGGATTATATCTTCCTGATAACGATGATAGGGTTCTGACCCCCCATCCACTGAACATATCTGAATTAAGTAGGGTATCGGCAAGTATGGCAGCTTTATCTCTGTCGGCAATTCCTGTAAATAAGCAATGCCCGGCATTAGAAGATTTTACCCTGCAAGGTTTTTTATGACCATCGAGAGCCAAAACAAAACTGGATAAGTCTTCATCCCAAAATTTTTCGTTAAAGCTCTTTTTTAATACTCCGGCTTCATTCAGCAATGTCAAAGACAGGCTTTGATTGCCGAGTTGTGAAGCTAGTTTCCCCGCATGAATTTTTGCGCCGTATACATAGCTTTGGACTTCACATAAAGCGATGGGAGGATCGGCAAGCTGATTGTTTTCATGCATTATTGAATCAAATGAATCTTTCCAACCTTGATTGGTCAGCCCGTTTTTAGTTTTATGTATATATTCTACAAAACCATCACCATCAATGTCACCATATTTATCGATCCAATTGATCGCGGCAATAATATTTGGCCAGATTTGTTTGATCAAATTCAAATCAGCGGTACGATCATAATACATTCCAGCCAGAATAATAAAGAGTGGCGTGGCATCAATCGTCCCATAATATTGCTTAAAAGGAATTTCACCCGTATTGGCCATTTCACCATTGCGCGCTTCATGGAGTATTTTTCCAGGCTCAGCGTCTTTCTCAGGAATTAAATCAACAGCCTGGTTTGCTGCCAAAAATAATAATACCCCTTTTGTGATTTCCGGAGTGATCCATAAGATTTCCATAGCTGCAATAATCCCATCCCTTCCAAAGGGGGTATTATACCAGGGAACACCAGCATACGGGTATTTTCCATAATTGGTTTGGGAAAGGAGAGAGATAAGATCTTTCTCAGACCGATACAACCAATGGTTATACTGTTCATTAGACGTTTTAATATCAGAGAATAGGTTTTTGCTTTGATTTAACTCTAACTGGTTTAGCTCACTGGCCTTGGCATAGGAAATAGCTTCTTTTTTTTCTTTCCCCATTAGAAAATGAATACAGTAATTGATGGATATCGTTTTTTGGGGGATTAGATCGATAGAAAAGACAGCCCGGTTTCTTTCCAATGTATATTCTGCATCAGACTGGAAATGGACTTCAAAGGAGCGTTCAATACCATCCAAGCCTAAGTAGGTGGTTTCAAAATATTCATCGTGATAAATAGGGTATACGCTGTTTGTCTCTACTTTTCTTTTTATTCCCCGGATTTCAAAAATGTCTTTAAAATCGCCATTAAAATCCAGGCTCAAGTCAAACGAGCAGCTTTGGGGTTCATACTGTAATACGTTGATTTCTTCATAAAAGGCGCCTTCCCGCACAAATTGGTGCCTTTCGATATGAACAGAATTTTCCAGTATATTACATTTTTTAATTGTAGGGTTTGTAAGATCAGCTGAATAAATGGAGTTCCCTTCTTTAATGGAGCCACTTAACAAAAGTGGTTTTTCCCCATTAATATTCAATACTAACTTATTAATAAAGCGCGTGCCTTCATGGTATATGCCCTGTACCATTTTTCCATGAGGATGAATGTTCCCGGATCGGTCAAAAACTGCAAACGTATTCGAATAGTTTAATACAGTATTTACCTCATCTGTGTTAACTGCATCAGATGAAATATGATATTCTTCTTTTTGTGCAATTTCTTCTTTCATACTTGTTCATTTAATCTGACTTTACTATTCCGACGGAAGTTTTTTAATGAGTTATTAACTAAGGAATGGTAGACGTTAACATAGTCTTCAGTCATGCGGGTAGCCGAAAAACGTCTTACAAAAACACTGCGTATTTCTGCTTTTGATAAGTATTTTAACCGACTTACGGCAGAAATAGCTTCCGTCATTGAGTTTACAATGAAACCGGTCACGTTATTTTCCATGATTTCCGGAACCGATCCTTTGTTAAATGCTATTACCGGTGTTCCGCATGCCATCGCTTCAATCATTACCAAACCGAAAGGTTCTGGCCAGTCAATAGGAAACAACAAGGCCTTTGCATTACCCAGAAACTCCGTTTTCTGTTGTTCGTTTATTTCTCCGATATATTCTATTAAAGGGTGATTCAGTAGAAATCTTACTTTCTCCTCATAATAGGTTAAATCGGCCTTATCGATCTTTGCAGCAATCTTTAATTTTGTATTGGTTGCTAATGCAATTTTGATTGCTCTTTCAATCCCTTTCTCCGGAGAAATTCGGCCTAAGAAGGCTAAGTATTCACCCTTTTCATCTCCCAGGTAATGGAGGTTTTTAGGAATTCCGTGATAAACTGTTTTAATGAACTTTCCTTGAGGAAGTGGTAAGCGTTGATTTTCGGAAATTGATATTAATTTTTGGCAAGGAAAGGCATTATAGACATCTTGCAGTTCCGGAATATCCAACCGGCCATGCAAGGTTGTAAGAGACGGAATTTTTAACGTATTGCTAAACGGGAAATGAAGATAATCAGTATGAAAATGTAAAATATCAAATTCATTAATGTGGGTGATCAGGTCTTGCATTTGAATTATATGATAGGCCAATGGATCAATGCAGTTTCGCTTTAAACGTAAACCTTCGTCAACAGAAGCAATCAGTTTGGCTTTTGTAATGGAATCCCCGGAAGCAAATAAAGTGACATCGTGCCCTTGTCTAACTAATTCTTCTGTTAAATAATGTACAATCCTTTCAGTCCCGCCATATAATTTTGGAGGAAGTGATTCATACAATGGTGCAATTTGAGCTATCCGCAGGGATCTTTTTTTAATACTATCACTTCTATATTTACTCATCGCAATGGTTATCCTTTCGTTATGAATAACTTATCAAAATGTAAATTGTTTAAAATTCTGAGATTATCACATAATTAATACTTACATCACAACTGTTGGATATTTCTAAAGCAGAAAGCTTCCATTTATAATAGAAAGTTTCAGTTTTTGTGAATAAGTTATTTGTTTTAATCTTCGGAGATAAGAGCTTAAAGACTTCATTTTATGAGAGCAATAATGCTGGATATATAGGCTTTGTGAGTTCTTCATTAAAGACACTGAAAACACGTTCAAACAAATGACTCAGGAAAGAAATAGGATCCTACGAGTGCAGAGATTGTTTTATTTTTGGTTACTTTGCCACGCAAATCATTTTTCATTGGGATCTCTATAAATTTTGGTTGACCAATAAAGGCACTAATACGTATGGTGATAATTGATATCGTTGAGAAATTTTTTTTAATTACATGGAGATACCAGCACCCTTACCGAATAAGACGTTTTCAAGTTACGACAAACTGGTTGTATTTATTCTGGCCATTACGCAGTTCACGGTTATTTTAGATTTTATGGTCATGTCTCCCTTAGGAGATTTGTTGGTAAAGTCTTTAGATATTAAGACTTCTGAATTCGGAATAGTAGTATCCGCTTACGCCTTCAGTGCGGGTATTTCCGGCTTTTTGACAGCTGGTTTTGCGGATAAATACGATCGAAAAAAACTTCTGTTATTTTTTTATTCAGGCTTTATAATCGGTACCCTGCTCTGTGGAATTGCCAACAGTTATCAGACCTTGGTTACCGCACGAATCGTTACCGGGCTTTTCGGTGGTGTTATGGGCTCCATTTCCATGGCTATTGTTACTGATTTATTTCCCTTAGGAAAAAGAGGACGAGTAATGAGTTTTGTCCAAATGGGGTCTGGGGCAAGCAAAGTGATGGGGATTCCTATCGGATTGTATATCGCCAACAGGATGGGGTGGGAAGCGCCCTTTCTTTTCATTGGTGGGATGGCCATTGTTATCATGGTCATTATAGCCATTTGTTTGAAACCAGTTGACCAACACCTCAATGAAAAGAGGAATCGAAGCTCAATCAAGCATCTTATTCATACGCTAAAATCAAAGCACTATAGAAGAGGGTTTTTAACCATCTCATTTTTAACAATAGGAGGGTTCATGATGATGCCATATGGTACGATATACGCTGTGAACAACTTGAACGTAGATGCTGATCAATTGCCGTTTTTATTTATGGCCTCAGGTGCAGGCTCTCTGCTTTTAATGCCTTTTGTTGGCAGACTGAGCGATAAGGTTAGTAAGTTTAAAATGTTTGCCTATGGAAGTTTATGGTTTGTGCTCATTTGTATCACCTATACAAACTTGCCTCCCGTTCCCTTTTCGATCGTACTGATTCTTAATATTTTTCTGATGATGGGAATTGTCAACAGGATGGTGCCTTCTGCCGCATTGATCTCAACATTGCCCGAAAAAGAAGATCGAGGAGCCTTCATGAGCATCCAATCTTCAATCCAGCAAATAGCCGGGGGCATCGCGGCTACATTTGCCGGATTGATTGTTTACCAACAGAATCCAACAAGCCCCTTAGAACAATACGATAAAATAGGCTATATCGTTTCAGCTACCGCTCTTATTTCAATTGTATTAATGGCAAGGATTGACCGATTCATCAAAAAGAAGATGGAGGGAGATACTGTTCCGGAAAATTCAAATAATCGCGAGCGAATCTTTGATGCGAAGTCTGATCTTGAAAAAGTAAAATAGCGTCGAATGGAATAATAATGCCGTAAAAGTCCAGTAAGTTTTCTTTACATGTGGTTTAAGCGTATCTGGAAGAAATATTTAGACATGCTCTTCACGATTCGCAGCGTCATAAAGTTAACAATGGACTAACTTTCTTCAACCGCAGCATTTCCACTTTGAAGGGCTCAGAATATTGTCGGTTTCGGAAAAGTCTACGGTGAGGATGGTATTTTTAATTTTGTCCTTATTTTATATGATTTATTTAATAGTCCATTTATAAAATTTCTTTTGAATTGCCGGAATAACTGTTCCGAATGTAGGCACGAAAATCCCGGCAAGAAAAAATGTTCTCAGTAACAGCGGTAACCTAAACAAAAAATCCCCGAACAGGAAGAAGATCGTGTTGACAAACACGTAGACGAAAAGGAATGCAATAAGGAGCATTTTCCATTGCTTTGGCTTTAAAGCGGGATTGTTTTTTTGTTGATTGTTCATTTAGTCTTTATATATTTTTTTAATACAAGATTGGAGATTTCTCATTTTTTATCAGATGAGGCACCTTCCGATTGTCCGTATTTCCAATAGGAATAGGCCTGCCATTCTTCTCTTTGTAAACCTGCGGTGTTCCTCAAAATTTGTTGTATTTCATTTATGGCAACAGATTCCATTGCTGCAAAAATGAATTTACTTTTCACATTGGGAAGTGAAATATTTCTGAAATATTCAGTCAGGGTAGATGTTTCTCCGGGTTTGCTATTAAACTTCCAGATCAACTCTATATTCCTGGGCTTTTTTATTTCCAGTATATCATCAGAACTGTATACTTCCAGTATAGCCTTACCTTTTGCATTGTGAGGCAAAGATTCCAGGATGACACTGATCACCGGCAATGCCGTGTGGTCACCCGTTAATAAATACCAATCTGCAGGTAAAAACAAAGCTTTTTCCTTTACTTTCATCAGTACTCCGAGTTTATCGCCAGGTTCGGAATGAATTGCCCATTTGGAAGCGGACCCATTTTCGCCATGTCCCACAAAGTCAATGGTCATCAGTTTCTTTTCCAAGTCGATGTCCCGCATGGTATAAGTACGCATCAATGGACGTATGCATTCTCCTTTATTCCCGCCACGTACTTGTCCGAAATCAGGCAGGATAATAGGGTTGTTTTCCTGGGGAATGATGATTTTATTATTGTCGCCTATACGCGCTGCCGCAAAAAGGGAAACATCGTTACCTTCCAGTACTATACGGATGTAATGAGGTGTTAAATATGTTTTTTCTTTTACTGTTAAAACGGCTTGCATGAGTTTGGGCCGCTCTCTCTTATTATTTTCAATCATATAATTTTTTTATAAATGCAAAGTTGACAAAAGCTAGTACGTTAAATATGTAACTTTACATCGATTATTGGTACTTTTACATAAATAACAAGTAAATGATAGTAAAAGAGAAACAATTTGAACCGCTTTCTATTTTTCGTGAAAAGCTTGACGCCCAACCTTCTATGTCCATGAGCCATAATTTTCATGAATTTATCTTCGTATCTTCAGGGCGAGGTATTCATATCAATCAACAGTTCAGCACGCCATTTGGAAAAGGTGATTTGTTTTTGGTGAAGCCGAATGAGGAACATGCCTATGTCATTGAGCAGACAACAGAGGTGTACATTGTCCGGTTTACGGAGGCGACCCGTTTACAGTTAAAGGAATTGGTTCACAACTCCAAGGGAAAGGCAATTGCTCTGGCAAAGGCCAAATCACCACTAAATTTTAAAATCAGTTTTTCAGAAAAAGACGAGACCCTTGTAGTAGAATTACTTCAACTGCTTATAACGCTCAATCAAGAGCAAGTAAGAAACGAAAACCTCTGCTACTATCAATTGCTCTGCTTAATCGCTATTATTGAGCGTAACCTGAGTTATTTTCCTGAAGATAAAGGTAGACGGATTGAAAAGCAGGCCATTACGAAGATCCTTAACCATATCCATAAGTACTTAAAAGACCCTGAAATGCTTAGTCTGGGTTACATTGCTGGTAAATTTAATATGAGCACTAACCAATTGGGACTATATTTTCGCAAGGAGATGAAGCAGTCTGTCAAACAGTACATCAACCAATGCCGCCTGCAATTGATCGGAAAAAAGGTACAGGAAAGTGAAATGACATTTTCGGAAATAGCCCATCAATTTGGTTATGTAGACGAAAGTCATTTTTATAAGGGGTTCAAAAAGTTTTTTGGTGTCAGCCCAACCTTATATAGAAAAGATAAAAAGAAAGGTAATTAACTACTTAACAGCTAATTACCTTTTCTCTTTGTGGAGTCGGAGGTATGCGAATACGGATGTCAGCAAGTATCGGTAAGCGTCACCAGATCGAATTAAGCGACATTATAACATTTAAATAAAGTTTTTGGATATCTTTGAGAGTGTTCGAGTATGCATTTTGTTTACACCAGATGTTTACACCGTTTACACCAAATCAAAGATCATATGTCCGCTTCCGTAAAAATAATGCTTTATACGCATAAAACCTATTCTGATGGCCAGCATCCAATCATCATTCAAGTCATTGTAAACCGTAAGCCTGTAAGAAAGGTTGTTGGCCGATGTACAAAAGATCAGTGGGATGATGATTCCAAGAGAGTAAAAACTCGCAAGCATCCCAATTATGCGACTATCAATAGAAATATAATCGACGAGTTTCATCGTATAGAGCGCGAAATTCTTTCAAACGAGACAATAACAAAAAGCCAAGCCAAAAAGACATTGGTAAACAAAGATGAAGATGCTCCTGAAGAGCTGCCAATGCTTATTAATATGCTCGAACATCGGGTGAAACATTATTACAGCCTATTAAAAATAGGCGCCTACAGCCAGTATAGTACCATTGTCGATGAACTAAAAGAATGGGTCAAGCCTAATAAAGATATTCCGATAGTTGACATTAACGTAAAATGGGTTGAAAAGTATGCTCATCACTTATCAACCAGAGAGATAAAACCCAATAAGCCGAATACCGTAGCAAAGAAGCTGGCAGCCATAAAAAGTGTTATAATAGAAGCTTCGAAAAGGGATCGCTCTATTTCAAATCCCTTTGATGATTTCCAGATCAAAAAACAGAAAGTTTTGAAACAAAAACTAACAATTGAAGAACTGGAGATGTTTAAAAATTGTCCTGTGAATACGGTTAGGCAGCAAATGTGCCGGGATATATTTTTACTTCAGATTTATTTGAGAGGGATGAGGATAGGGGATGTTCTTCAATTGAAGAAAGCTAGTTTGGTAGGGGACCGGTTGAGATACGAAGATGATAAAACAGGGAAAAGTTATGATTTGAAAGTTATTGGCCAAGCAAAAAAAATCATAGATCATTATTCTGCCGGCCATGAAGCAGAAAGAGTGTTCCCTCTATTAAAGTGGCAGTACAATAAATCTGAGAGCCGTTCTGAAAATGAATTTAAAAGGAGGAAGGCCATTGAGAGCAGTACGGCTCAGGTAAACAATGTAATTTTCAAAATTGGTGAAAAATCAGGTATCAAGAAACCTATCAGAACTCACATTGCCAGGCATACTTATATAAAAATGGCATTTGATAAAATTCAAAACCCACGGATCACCATGGGCTTGGCCGGGCATACATCCTTAAAGATACACCAGGGATATATTGAAGATCTTATAAACAGCGATGAGCTTGATGGCGCTGCAGACTCAATCTTTGAGTGATTTAAGGGCAGCCAAATCCTTTTCGATTCTATCAATCAGATCAACCTTAATTTTAGTGGATTTTTTCCCATGAAGTCTGTCCTTCAAAATTGAAGGGTGCATAACAGGATCGACATCTGTATCAATGCCAAACACGAAAAGAGGATTTGCTCCCACATTAAAAATCAGGCGTTTCACAAGCTCATAGGTAGGGTTGGCATTAACGCCTTTCTCTATATTGGAAATGGTTCCCTGGGTGGTCTCCATAGCTTCAGCCATCTTTGACTGGCTCAATCCGTGAGCGTCCCTTATTTTTCTAAATATTTCTGCGATGGACATAATGATGATGATTGAATTGAATGAATGATTTTTGTAAGATTGTTTAATGGAAGTCTTTATGAAAATCAAATACTAAGCATTGTTCTGGTTTTATAGTAATTGTCATCTCTTTCTTAGGAAATGTACCGTTTAGTGCTTTGAATTCGATTGTATGATCACCTGGCATAAGTTTTATTATAGGAAATGAACTAGTATTGCAATCTGGAGCGCTTGTGCTATATTTGATAAGTCCTAACTCTTTGCTGTCAACTATCAAAACCCAATATATGTTTAAATCGATTTTAGAACTTGTAAAAACGATTAGCGAGCCAACGACTTGATTTTGCATGTCTTCAAGCTTTTGATTTTCTTCTTTGCTACATCCAGACAACAAAATGATTGCAGTTATAAGTAGTAGTAGTTTTTTCATGTGTGTTAAAAAAAGATAGTGATCACCAAGCAACTCCTCTTACTTCTAGTGAAGAACATTTTCCAGCAATGATTTCGATTTCAATTGTATTTTGTTTATTGGGCTCCCCTACAATTTCTAAAAAAAATAAATATTTGCCTTCCTGTAACTTTAAGAATTGTCCGAAATTCTGTTTTGTGAATTTACAATCGTTAGAAAGTGCCTTGTTACCAACTCTTCCATGACCAGCGCCTGATTTAATAACCGCAGAAGTTCCGTGTTTGGAAATCTTGAAATTGAAAAACTCATTATCCCGTATTGATCCGATAAATAAACCACCCTCTCCGGATTCAAATGTTACTTCACCTTCAGGTATTTTCTCTTCTGGTTCTGAATTATCTTTTCCACAACCAAGGAAAGAGCAAAATAAAGGAAGTATAAAAAGTACAAGTATCATTTTCTTCATAACTTATAATGGCTTATCATTATTCAATTCATTTAAAAGATTTTCGAACTCTTCATTATTGTTTTCCAATCTAATATTTGCTACCGACTTCGCCTCATAAAAAGAACCTAATTCCTTTGCGGAAAGGAATTTTTCAGACATTTCTATCGCATCCAATTGCTTCTGGTATTCAAGTCCCTGGAAATAGAGCAATCGCAATTTTTTACTTGGGGGCATAATGCATAATTTATTATCTGGTAAATCAGTTTTCTCTATAAGGTCCCAATATCAGAATCTTTATTAACTTTTTCTTCCGTGCTTTTAGTAGCAAGCTGCTGTTTAAGAAGGCTAATTATTTCCTCTTTATCCTTGATGATTGCTTCTTTATCTGCTATCCGTTTGTCTTTCTCTTTAATTAGAATTCTAAGTTCTTTGATCAAGTCACTACGATTTTCATCTGCTGGGTTGTATTCTTTTTCTTTTAGCAATTTTGGACTAAACGGTTCAAAATTAGGATACTCTTTAATATTCGGCTTGTAATTGTCTGCATGTGTAATAAATTGAACTATTACAGCTTTATTTGATAGGCCTGCAATATCTTCATTATTTATGCAGTGCATGAGCTGTGGGAGCGTGTTTCCTGAGATTTCAATGATCTTTTCTATATCAACAGATTTTAAAGAGTCAGAAATGAAAACTCCAACCCATTGATCTTCAGACGAAATATTGTCGTAGTGCTGCATGTCGCCTTTTCCAGACTCTAGCCATTCAATATTCAGCAAAAAGAGAAGATATAATATTTTTTTAAGCTTTGGAGATACTCCCACTTTGCCTCTTTCTACATCAGAGAGACTACCTGGTTGCATTCCTACTCTTTCTGCGAATAGTTTTTGATTGTACCCGAGGCGTTCTCTGAAAAGTTTTAGTCTTTGATTTTCAGTCATTTGTAATATTTATTAGAAATCTAATTAGAATTTACTTGTATTAGTTAGAATTCTAATTTATCTTTGACTTTGTGTCACATCAAAGGTAAGAAAAATTGTAGAGGGGTATATCCCATAATAGTACGAAATGCTTAACAACAGAAAACATCCAAAATTGTACGCTGGGATTGCCGATAAAGGGGTCGAGTTCTTTATCAATAGAAACGATATCTGGTGTTTCCATGCGGGCAAAATTTATAAAGGTTATGAGAATATTCCGGAACATATTATTGAAATGGTGAGGCAGGACATGTTGAAACATCCCGAAGCATTAAAGTCGCTTGCAGAATGGGAGAACCTTTCTGAGGATGATTATGTGAGGCAGTATATCTATTGCCGGTTTGGTGGGATGGATGAAGAGCCGGACATCGATAAAGAAGGCAAAATAAACTACACTGAATATTTTGATTGTGGACTTCGAGGCAAGTGCAAATATGAAGGCAGATTGTGCTGTACAATTAAAGTAGATCAAGGCCACCTGACCAAAACTGAATTAAAGGTACTCAAGCGGATAACATTACTTGATAAAGAGATTGCGAGTGAGTTGTATGTATCAATCGATACGATTAGCAGCCATTTGCAAAGTATTAGAGCAAAAACAGGATTAGCGAATAAAGTTGAACTGGCAGTGTTCGCCCATAAAAAAGGATTAATTGAATAATATGGAAATTTTAACAAAGCCAAAGCCTTGGCGTGCAAGGCTATCTGAGATGCCAGTGGATGGGTCGATCACCGCTGATTATTCAGATGCACATGGTATACGCCGTGCGATATGGCGCATGAAAGAGTATGAATTTACAACAGAGAAAGTTGAAGTTACAATAACTGCAAAAAAATCAGGAGTTGAAACACAGCAGACCTGTCTAGTAGTTACACGCATTAAATAACTCATTATGGAAGTAGTTGTAATAGAAAGCGACACATTCAAAAAGCTTACCAAGACTCTTGAGATAGCAATGGATACCTTCCTTACTGTTATGGACGAAAACCAGGAACTAAAGGAAGACCGATGGATGAGCGTTGAGGAAGCTGCAAAATATGTAGGGTTTGGAAAACAGTGGCTACATAAACGAAAAGAGGACATCGGCTTTTTTCAGGACGGCTCTTCCATAAGGTTTAAAAGGAGCCATTTAGATGCTTACTGTAAAGGGAAATACTTTAAGCGCCAAAATCTGACACCGTTGCGAAAAAAATATTAATGGTAACACGCAGCAATCATCATAAAAAAGCCGGGATTCACGCAAATAATTCCCGGCAATTAAGTAACACAATGATCAATCACGCAAATAATCAATCATCATTATGAAAACAAAAGTAATCATAGTTCACCAAAGCGCAAAATCGCAGGAAAGGAGTTTTAACAATGGCTAATCACATCAGTATTCAAAAGAGTATTCCTGCTTCCGCGGACCGTCCGGATTTTGCAGAATGGTTTGCAGGAATGAAACAGATCAATAAGCTAAACCCGGTTTACCAAAGGCGCCTGAACACCCTTTACACATTAAGGAGTATGGGTGTCAATGCAAAGCTGCTGACGGTTACGAATAAGTACTGTGCAATGGTAATTGTTGGGGTAGCAGTATGTGGAGAAGTTAAATCAAGTATCACATTAAATAATCAATCATCATTATGAAAATCACGCTAAAAACGCTTACTCTCATTAATTTCAAGGGGATCAGGCAACTATCCATCAATTTTGACGATGCATTAACCAATATTATGGGTGATAATGCAACTGGAAAAACAACCATTTTCGATGCCTTCACCTGGCTGTTCTTTGGAAAGGAGAGCACTGACCGTAAGGATTTCAATATCAAAAATACAAACGATACTTCCCTGAACAGGCAGGGGCACGAGGTCAACGCGGTCATCAGCATTAACGATGCTGAAATATCCCTCCGCCGGGTCTATTCCGAAAAGTGGGTAAAGAAACGCGGTGAAGCAAAAACAGAGTTTACCGGCCATGAAACCGAATACTTCTGGGATGATGTTCCTTTGAACCAGGGCGAGTTCAACGCAAAGGTTTCTTCAATCATCAAAGAAAATGCTTTTAAACTGATTTCCAATCCTTCATACTTCAATTTATTGAACTGGAAGGACCGCCGTAACATCTTATTTGAAGTTGCCGGAACGATCACCAATGCTGACATCGCATCAGGGAATAAGAAATTTGAAGAGCTTATCTCAAAACTGACAAACGAGAAAACACTTGAAGATTACAAAAAGCAGATTGCCGGTAAGAAAAAGCTGATCAAGGAAGAGCTGGAAACGATCCCGACACGGATCGATGAGGTTTTGTTGAACATGCCGGAGACAGTTGATACAGCAGCTATTAATAAAGAGATCAAAGCCCTTGAAAAGGAAATTTCAACCATTGAATCTTCCATGGTGAACCGTTCTGAAGCGTTGAGCACTGAGTACGAAAAAATTGATGAACATCAAAAGCTTATTCACGAAGCACGGACCAATGCCAACAGCTTTAAATTCGGTTTTGAACAGTCATTGAAAGGTGATCAGGATAGTATTCAATCCAAGCGAAATGTTTTTACCAGGCAGCTTTCTTCTCTGGAGAGTGAGCTTGATCAACTGCAGAAGCAACGGGACCGGAGAAACGACGATATCAAATCATTTCAATTGCAGATTGCGGCCAAGCGTAAGGATTGGGATGCAAAAAAAATTGAATGGGATAACGAAAATAATAAAGAATTGGTTTTTGATGAGCATGAGTTCACCTGTCCTACCTGCAAACGCGCTTACGAGAGTTCCGATATCGATGGAATGAAGCTTGAAATGGAAAATAATTTCAAGAAAACCAAGAAATCCAAGTTGGAGAAGATTGCTGCAGAGTTAATGACTATCACCAATCAGGGGCAACTGCTATCAGAGGACATGAAACGCCTTGAAGCTGTTAATCAGGATGAAGAGGTTATGAACCTTCTGGATGAAATTGATGGTGTTAACGAGCAGATAAAAAGCTTTGATGAAGAGAACAGCAAGCCGGTTAAATCAATTGATGAACATCTCTTAAACCATCAGGTTTATCAGGGCTTGGTAAGCAAAATAAAAGAACTGGAAGCTACTCTTCCTAAAGTGCCGGAAGTTGACTTGACCGATTTGAAAGCCCAAAAAATTGAATTAATAAATAAGGTTGATGAATTGAAGAAGCTGCTCTCTAATGAAGATATTATCAAAAACAATAAGGACCGTATCGCTAAGCTCGAGGAAGATGAAAACAAACTGGCCAATGAGCTTGCGGAATATGAAGGGGAGGAGTTTATAATCGATGCCTTTACCAAGAAAAAGATTGAAACGATTGAATCCAGGATTAATGGCAAGTTCAAATACGTAACCTTTAAAATGTTCAATCAGCAGATCAATGGCGGTGAGGCGGAAACATGTGAAACCATGGTCGATAATGTTCCTTATTCCGACCTGAACAATGCTGCACGTATCAATGCCGGTTTGGATATCATAAACGCGCTCAGCGAGCATTATGGCGTGCATGTTCCATGCTTTATAGACAACGCCGAAAGCATCACCAGGTTGATCGAAGTTCAATCACAAATCATCCGTTTGGTAGTTTCTGAGCAGGATAAAAAACTGAGGGTAGCGTAATGGGAAAACAAGAAATTGAAAGATTTTGGACCTATTATCTAGGTGACGATGGAGGTGTAAGCAACTGTGAAGATCAGCAAATTCTTCTACCAATCGGAACTATTTTCCGCCATGCATGGGGTATTTATAAAGTGATCGAGTATCTGGATGAAAAAGGAGAAAGTGAAACACGCTATTCCAAAATAACAACAGTGTATTGTGAGAGGGAAAGAAAATAATCAATCATCATTAAATAAACAATAAAATGTCAAATAATCAAACCACAAAGCCACAGGAGACAGGGCTTGCAAAAAAGGAGATGTCTCATAGTGAGCGTTTCACCAATGCGATCATCAAGGAGTTTTCCAGTAATGCCGGCGGTGTTCAGCTGACAAGCTTTCAAAGGAAACTTTGTCAAAACTACTTTATCAAGATCGATTCCCTGCTGAAGGACAATGAAAAGAAACGGCTCGCCAAAGATGAGAAATACCGTGACCCCCTTGCCTTCACATGGGAAAATGTAAACATGCCAAAATTGGCCATCGATGTTATTTCATTTTCAAGTGTGGGACTGGATCCTGTTCAACCAAATCATATCAACCTGATCCCTTTTAAGAACAATCACCTGGTGAAATTCGATATGACTTTCATTATGGGATACCGTGGTATTGAACTGAAATCCAAAAAATACGGTTATGAGGTTCCGGATGACGTGATCGTAGAATTGGTTTATACAAATGATAAGTTTAAATCCATCAAGAAGGATAAGAACAACCGTGTTGAGTCTTTCGAATTTGATATCGTTGACGATTTCGAACGGGGAGAGGTGAAAGGGGGATTTTACTATCATAATTACTTCGATAAGCCTCAAAAGAACAAACTGCGGGTTTTCAGCATGAAAGATATCATGAAGCGTACCCCTGAAAAAGCTTCAGCTGAGTTCTGGGGCGGGGAAAAGGACGTTTGGGAGAATAAAAAGAAAGTTGGTACCAAAAAGATCGAAGGCTGGTTTGATGAAATGTGCTGGAAAACCATTTACCGTGCTGCTTACAACGATATCACAATTGATAGCGAAAAGATTGACGAGCACTTCTTAAAGGTGATCGAAGCGGAATCCTCTTCCCAGTCAGCAATCAACATCGAAGATGCAGTTGCTACCGAGATCAATGAAAAGGCAAACATGAAATCTCTTTCATTTGAGGAAGCTGAAACTGTTGAGGAAAATAGACCTGAGGAAACGAAGCCTGAGCAGAACAATACCAAGGCGGAAAACAATCAGAACCAAAGCACATTTTCAGGACCAGGATTCTAATGAAACTAAAAGTTGTCAGCAGCGGATCAGTAGGCAATAGCTATATCATTTATAATGATGATGAAGCGTTGATCCTGGAGTGTGGTGTCCGGTTTAAGGGAATAAAGGAAGCACTAAATTTCCAATTGGGTAAGGTAGTTGGGTGCCTGGTAACCCATAGCCATCAGGATCACTGCAAAGGAGCCAAAGAGGTATTGGCTGCCGGGATTGATATCTATTGTCTTCCGGAAACTGCTGACGCTTTCAATATTAAAAGCCATCGCATACGTACGTTGCAAGTCGAGAAACCTTTTGAGGTTGGGGGCTTTAAGGTGATTGCATTTCCATTGCAGCACGATGTGCCATGCGTTGGCTTTTTAATCGAACATAAAGAAGCCGGGCGCTTCTGTTTCATTACAGATACCTATTACTGTGAATACACGTTTCCTGGCCTACACAATGTTATCCTTGAAGCAAATTATTGCAAAGACATCCTTCAGGAAAGGTTAGATGCAGGGGATGAGCCATTGTTTCTTCGGGATCGAATCTTGAAAAGCCACATGTCTCTTCAGACCTGCAAAGAGTTCTTGAAAGCCAATGATCTTTCACTCGTCAATAATATTCTTCTGATCCATTTGAGCGACCGGAACAGCCACGCTGAACGCTTCATTGGTGAAGTCCATTCATTGACCGGATGCAATGTAAACGTAGCCACAAAGGGCCTGGAGATTGAATTTAACGATAAACCCTTTTGATATGTCTACTAATAAAAATCTCAAAGAAATAACGGAAGCAATCGCCAATAAACTAAATGAAGCGATCGATAAGGACAATCCAGATGAATTGACCGGAAAGCTGATGGAGCTCTGTTCTTTACAAGCATCGGCAACCTACTGTTATGCGCTCGCTGAGCAGCTTTATAATCAGAAGATAGCAGACTTGGTAGTAAAACAAGAGTATACCAAACTAACGGCTACAGACAAAAAGATGCTGTTTGCCGGATTGGCAAAGGAAGAGATTTTTAACCTCACCATTAGTGAAAGGCACATCAAGAATTTAAGTTATAGCATCGAAGCGTTGCGGTCTGCTCTTTCCTGGAAGAAGTCAGAACTGGAAAACGCAAGGTATCAGAACACGTAAATAATCAATTAATAAGTAACACTATGAAAACAATCTATCAAGATTTGGGCCCCGATGAGCGGGTCAGCACACTGGAAGCGATGTGTGATGCCAAGGAAAATTTCAGTTATACCAAGCACCTCTCGCGCGATGAACTGGATGAGTACCGTGAAAACCTAACCGATACAATGGTTAAGCAAAGCGCAATCGAAAGTGAATTTGCCGACGTGAAGGAAGAGTTTAAAAAAAAGCTTAAGCCGGTGATGAGAGATGTCAGTCAGCTTTTCGGAATTGTAAAAGCAAAAGCCATTGAAGTGGATGAACTATGTTTCCTGATCCCGGATTACAACAGCGGTATGATGGAATATTATAATGCCAATGGGGAACTGGTCAACTCCAGAAGATTAAAGCCGGAGGAACGGCAGACCGCTATCAGAATGATTAACCAATCACAATTTTAAGAAATGGAAGAATTAAAGATTAATGTAACAGCCGAGGGGAACGAGGTTGTCATCAGAACAGGTGAGGCTCTGCCACTGCAAGAGTCTGTAAGGTATAAGGCAGTTGGGACAATCGGCTCTCTTTGTGCCTACCTGAAAAAAAGAAAACACCTGTTGGACCAGGATCTCCTTGTTATCGAAATGAATGAGACCAGAAAGAGCATCACGGTATTCAAGGACCCGAATGATACATTTTCGGATGTTGTCGTAGGCCAGTTGGAAGAAAACCCCAACCTTTCGAAATTCTGTATCAACAGTTCAAAGAAATTCAGCAGAGAGGAGCTTGTAAAGCTGATCAAGTTCAACCGTTTATTCTTTGCCATGGATGAGTTTTCGTCTATCCTGGTGCAGTTAAATGATTTTACCGCAAAAGTACAGGCCAGTCTGAACCAAGCATCCGATAACCGGGGAAACAAATCCAACAGTTTCAGCCAGAAGATTGAAGCTGAAGTATCCCTGGGTTTTAAACTGAGTATGCCGCTTTTCAAAGGCGTTGCTCCTAAATCTTTCTTTGTTGATATCGCTTTTGATATTTCAGATGGAGGGGTTCAGTTCTGGCTTGAATCGGTTGAGCTTGCAGAGTTGCAGCAGGCTGAAATAGAATCCGTTTTTAGTGCCTTTAAGGATGAATTCAGTGAATATGTGACTATCGAACAATAACGCTGAGCCGGGTTTGTTCCCGGCTTATTTAAACAAAAAATACAAATGGCAAAAAGACCTTCATTTCAGTTTTACCCATCGGATTGGCTAAGAGATATGGCTCTCCGTTCTTGCTCCATAGCAGCTAGAGGGCTGTGGATTGATATGCTTTCTTACATGCATGAAGGTTCTGAATATGGATTTTTAAAGGTTGGTCAAAGGGTAATAACTCCAATAATGTTGGCCTCAATGGTAGGGGTTACTGAAGGGGTTATCAAGGGGTTATTAAAAGAGCTTGAAGAGGCGGATGTCTTCAGTGTCGATGAAAACGGTTGTATCTACAGCAGGCGTATGGTAAGGGATGAAATCCTAAGGGAAAAAAGAGCAGCAGGAGGTAAAAAAGGGGCTTCACATGGTGTAAAGGGCGGTAGGCCTAAGAAAACAGTTCCTTCCGAATCTTCCGAAGGGGTTATTCATGGGGATACTGAAGGGGTTATTCAAGGGGTTGTTTTAAAAGGGCAAAATAACCCCCCTTCATCTTCATCTTCTAATAATATTATATATATATCAAAAGAGGGGAAAGATTTTTTCAGGATCGGGCTAAAAGTCTTCGAACAAAAACCCAGTGAATACCTGGAAAAAAACATGAAGATCACGATCGAAAAATTCATGATGTCAATTTTTCGCGGAGTAGAGCTGAAAGCAGTTTATGAGAAATTGGATGAAGAGTATTTCGGTTACGAGTTTGAATCGGATAATCATCTCCGGAATACGTTCAAAGCCGTTGCCGATAAGCTGATGAAAGATCAGGGCAAGGGAAAACCAAATTCAGGGGCCGAAAAGCCAAAAGGCTTTGTCCTTGGGCAAAAACCAAGAGGGGCGGTGAATCATGGATAAGAACAAAAATAAATTTGTGGGCACCTCGGGTTTTCTTCCCCCTCAGGCAGTCGAGGCGGAGGAAGCTGTTCTGGGGGCATTGATGCTGGATAGTAACTCCTATCACAAAATCGCAACCTGGATCAAGCCTGAAAGTTTTTACATCCCTCACAATGCTGAGATTTACGGCATCATCCAAAGCCTTCACGATAACCGGATGCCGGTTGATATCATTTCGGTAATCCAGAAGCTGACCGATGCCAAAAAACTTGATCAGATTGGTGGGGCGTACTACATCACCCAGCTCACAGACCGGGTGGTATCCGGAGGGAATATCGAAAGCCATGCACTGTTCATACAGCAGAAGTTTCTTGAAAGGGAAATGATTGCGGTGTGCTCGGATTACATCCAGAAAGTTTACATGCAGGAAGGCGACATCTTCACTATGTACGATGACCTCAGCAATGACCTGTTCCAGAAAGTTGCCGTAAACGCGGGAAAGGAAGCTGTTGTGATTTCCGATATCATCCGGAAAAGGATCGAGGTGTACGAACAGCCGGTTGAGGAAGGCTTGACCGGGTTAACATCCGGATTCAAATCTGTAGATGCCATCACCGGTGGTTGGCAGCCTTCAGATCTGATCATCCTTGCTGCGCGCCCTGGAATGGGGAAAACGGCCTTCGCGTTGAACATTGCCCGCCATGCAGCTGTTTCGGGCGGTAAGCCAGGCGCGATATTTTCTCTTGAGATGAGTAAAGAGCAGTTGGTTGACCGTATGGTTTCCGCTGAAACGGAAGTATACCTCGAAAAGATCCGGCACCGCAAACTTTCAGAATACGATATCCGGAAAATAACTTTTATGACAGCATTGATCAACTCAAAAATTTTCATTGATGACAGTGCATCGTTATCCATTCAGGCATTCAGATCAAAAGCCATCAGGCTAAAGCACAAGCACAATATCGGTTTTATTGTAATCGATTATCTGCAATTGATGCGCGGAGAAAACCCTAAGAATGGGAACCGGGAACAGGAAATTTCATCAATTTCAAGGGGGTTGAAAGCAGTCGCAAAGGAGTTGGATATCCCTGTAATCGCTTTGTCGCAATTGAGCCGGGCGGTTGAGAACAGACCGGCATCCTCGCGAAAACCCATGCTCTCTGATCTTCGTGAATCAGGAGCCATTGAGCAGGATGCAGATCAGGTAATGTTCCTTTTCCGTCCGGAATATTATGATATCGAAGAAGATGAGAACGGTAATTCAACAAAGGGCAAATGCCAGGTAGATTTCGCAAAAAATCGAAATGGAGCCCTTAATGCAGCAGTACTGGATTTTAACGGCGCTTACATGAAATTTTCAGAACCGCAGGATCCTGACTTTCCACAATCCGCCAAGACGTTGGCACCAAATATAAATTTTGATAACCCGGACGATGGTCCATTTTAAAAACAAGTAACACAATGAACAATTTTTTCACGCAACTAGCAGCTATCATCGGCAAGGCCGAACTGCAGCTCAACATCAAAACCAAAGGCGATCAGCTCACGGTGATGTTAACACCCAAAACCACGGCCAACGATCCGGCCCTGGCAAATCTTCAACCTCTGATTATCACCGGCACAGCCCAGCAGCTTGATGAAGATTTTCTCAATGCAATTAGCCAGCCACTTCAAAAAGCTGTCGGATTGATCGCAAACATTGAGGATTTCGAAGTAAGTACCAAAAAGGCTGAAGAGGAAAGTAAGATAAAGAAAGCAGAAGAGGAGAAGATCAAAAAGCAAAAAGAAGAAAATCAGAAAAAGCTTGATCGGTTGCTTACGAAAGCCGATGAATACGAAAATGCAGGGAATTGGGCAAAAGCTATTGGAGCGATTAAACAAGCTTTGCCGTTTGTGACTGATCACACTCATCTTAATTCCCGTATTAAGGGCCTAGAAGTAAAATTGAATCAAAATAGCCTGTTTGCATCAGTTCCTCCTGAAGATACAACCAATTATCTTGAAGAAGAACCCGAGGTTCAAATTGTGGAAGGAGAGGAGGAAGAATAATGACGCTATCATATTCAACGAAATGGCCGAAGAGCATGGGTGAATTGGCCGGCCAACCAAATTACTTTCCCGAAAAAATACAACACTCATTGATGGATCACGGTATTCTTTCAGTCGCAGATCGACACAACTATCGTCACGAGCATGAACAAAGATTTGGTCATGTATGGGATTGGGATTGTCCAAAATTAAACCGAAAGGATCACACGATCCGTGAAGATAAGAATGATCGTTGGAAGCCAGGCATGGACATTCACATGGTGATAAACAACCGGACAAAGAACCGGTTTCAGTTTGTTCCGGTGGTGAAGTGTAAGAGTGTTCAGACGATTGAGATACGTGATATTACTCACTTGTCTACCAATGTGGGTATTGTTTTGAATTTCCCAATCAAAGACCAAGTATTCCATCTTAGGTATAATGTAATTGTTGACGGAAAGATATTAGGAAGGAATGCCATCATAGTTCTGGCCATTAAAGACGGCTTTGATTCCGTTGAAGACTTCTTTGCCTACTTCAACAAGGATTTCAAAGGAAAAATTATTCACTGGACGAACTTAAAATATTAATCATGCTAACCAAAAAAGAACGCGAACAACTCAAAGCCATTGCTGCAGCTCTTCCGGATGAACCAAGCGAAATGAAAGAAAGGGTTAGAATCACTGGAGCTGAACTCCTTCGATTAAACCCTATTGCCATGGATCAAAAAGGGAAACCGGTAATCAGAAGCAAAGTGTACACCGTCAATAAATTCAAAGCAGTAAACCACTACAAACGGATGCTCAAAGCCTATGATCATGGTGGTATTTCCGCAATTGAAGCTTATTGCGATGGAGTTAAGGAACGGTATGATGAACAGCAAAAAGAAAAGGAGAAACAATCATGAGTGAATCAGGAATTGAACTAACCGCCAAAGAGCGACAAAGACAGATTGAAATTGAAGGATATACACCTGAAAGGGATAGCCACTACTCCAATGATGAATTATTCATGGCAGGTTGTTGCTATCTCGCATCCGAAAGAACAAGAGCAATAAACAAGGAAAATTACGATCCCTATATACCGCCCAATGGATGGCCGTGGTCGGTTGAATCATGGAAGCCGTCTCCTGATAACAGAATCAAAGAATTAGTAAAAGCAGGTGCTTTATTCAGGGCTGATTATGATTTAAACGGCAAAAGCTTCTCATTAGATCAGATGAATATATGCGTCAATGAAATTGACAGATTATTAAGATTGGAGAGAAGAAAATGAAAACGGATAATACACCATGGAGAACAAAGCACTTGCAAACAGAAAATCCAATTCTATCATGGGAGGAATGGTTATTAGAACTATGCAAATTATTTGCTAATTCTTTAAAGATAGATAAATCAGCTGCATTAAGACATATTAATATAGATGAAGCAAAGTCTTGGTATGAGGACGGATTTACGCCATACGTTTGCTTTCGAGAAAACCATTCATAATAACTGAAACTAAAATGAAAAAACAATCAATAAACAGTGTCTATAACAATTTCTTCAAGGAAATAATTGAGGACAAAGACGGAAACATTAATAAGAGGCAATTAAAGAAAGAACTATTTGACTTCAGAGAAATGATCGATAACAATACCAAGTTATTCAGCCGTCTTACCGGGGGTATATTCTCAAAGCCTAACACATCACCTGATGTAATTTTTGAAACTGCTGGTGAACAGATAGGTAACGAAATTAAAAGTGATATCCGCTTTGATTTTATGATGAAGGTAAATGAGGGTTCTACAATCGAAGAATTAGCGGTTTATATAAAAAGCATTATACCTGATGAAGACTACCTGTATTTGGATGATGAGTCTGATCTTGATAACTAAAACTAAAGAAGAAATCATGGGTAATTTAAAAAGTTTTAGAGAAGAGTCAAAAAGGGATTTTATCACAACCGGCATGCCTACAATTGAGCAATTGCAGACAGGTGCGTTATGTCGTATTGCTGATGCAGTTGAGATTATGACAAAAGATCGAGTTAAGCTCGAAAATGATCTTAATTGGTATAGAGAGAACTACCGAAACCAATTAGAGCGAATCGCAACATTGGAAAAGTCTAGAAATACCTATAAAGGCAAATTCAATAACCTTAAAAAGAGATTGGAGGAATCAAAATGATAATTAACCACACTCCCATTGTACTGAAAACCATTTGCAAAAATGGTTCTGAAAAACTTGGAGGAAACGCTTCATGCAAATTTAAAATAGATAATAGCCCTATTGAAAGATTTGTAGAAGTAGAACAGTTTGCTCCAACAACAAAAGAAGCTGCTGAAAGGCTTATCAATTTTTTATCAGGCAATGGTCAATATCAATTAAAAGAAATTCAGGAGGATAAACCATGACAGAAGAAATTAAACAGAAATTGCGGGATGCAGGACGTGAGGATTTAATAAAAATTCACGAGATCAACCAGTCCGGATATGCCGGAGTATTACCCAATGGGAATATAGTAGACAGGCGCGAACATCCGAACGCTGTCCCTGTACAAAAGAACTCTTTGTTCAATATTCCTTTACCGAAGAAACTAACTCAAGATGATCAGCTGCTCTGGTGGGGTTACACCCATACCAACGGATCGGTACAGGCAAAGAGGTACTGGGATGATAAAGATAGAAAGGATGCAAAGAGCAGCCCTTTTGTAATAACGGTATACGGCCCGTTTCCTTCGAAAGACCGTGATGAAGCAATTGATTTTATTAAAAGACTTTCAAAAAGATAAGAAAATGGCACTAGAAATTCAAGGCGTAAAACGCCAGTTTAAATTAAAGAGAAACGGTAAGGATATCACGATCAATGATCCGAACCCTGAATTTTCAACCGAGGAAGTAATGAACTTCCTGAGCAATCAGTATCCGGAATTGACCACCAGTACGATATCGGGCCCGAACATGACAGACGATGGAACAGCTGTCTATGAGTTCAAAACCAGTATCGGAACAAAAGGGTAGTTCCAAAACTAAGTAACACGATGAAAAAAAACGCAAAAAACAGTACATCATGCAAGAAATTATCAATCAAAGAAGTACACAACAAATTGGGAAGGGCGCTCGAAAAAGAGTTGCCCGACCAAAACCTGTTCGCAAACCGGGGAGAAAAACAAAAGATACTCCTGCCATCATCAGTGATGGACTTTTTGCCCTGAAACTTAAAGTAATCCCCAATCCTTTGCCAAACTTTGAGAAAACATTCAATGATCTGCATCCTGCATACCTCCGTTTCTGCAATCTGATTAATGTTGAGCCCAAAGATTGCACTGACCAATATGCCATTTTGAATATGTTTGATCATCTTGAGCAGCTGCTTGGTCAGGGAAGACTTTTGGATATTTATGACGATGAACAAGAGGATAAACTCTTCTTTGTTTATCTCACTCCTTTGGGTGATTCCGGAAGTTATGGAACCATCTTTTATGAGCCCATCGCCAATTGCCTTTCAGGAGAAAAAAACAAACCATATTTAACTCTGTTTCATAAGGCTCTTCGCTCATTAAAGTCAATCTGCGTTAATGATTGGAACGATTTTAAGGATATCGTTTATGACTGGATGGAAGAAAGGACCGAAGATGCAGAATATGCTGAGGAGCCGGTCGGCGAAGATTTAAGAACCTGTCTAGATTATATGCAGGATATCTATATGAATGGACAGGCCTGTGAAGTATTGAAAATGATCAACGCTGAGGAACCTTTGAAAGAAAGGGATGTCAACTTTGAAAACAACAACCTCGATCCTGATCACCCAATTTGCAAGTATGCATCCGAATTGTATACCCTGCTAAAGAATGAAAAAAGCCTTCAGCATTACGCAGAGGAGCCGGATGATAGAACTGAGTACTACCTTACTTTTCCCGAGCAGTTTGCTATCTATTATGATCTTGATGAAATGTTTTTAGAGCATGAAGAGTATATCAACACGCTTGCTCAAGAAGGAATTCAGGCACCTCGATTGGTCACAAAAATAACCGCTGATATGGAAACTGCACCTATGCATGATGATTCCTTTCCTGCAGAGATTATCTGGTTTTTTGAAAAACATAGTGACCTAAAGACAAAAATTGAAGATTATATCAAGAAAGGAGGTGAACAGTGCAAAATGTAACTCAAGATGTCACCGGCGTTCTTAAGCCTTTCATGCTCCTGGCAGCTTACAGAGGGGAGCAAAGTTCAGATTATTATATCGAAAGCCATGAGATTGGAAGCAAGGGAGAGGTTTACGCCGGAAAACCTTTAAACCATGAAACGGTAGAGGGTATATTGAAATCATTCGAAAATATTTCCAGGAAAGAAAAGGTTGTTCCGTCTGGCCGGATTCCCGAAAACCTGCTTTATGCTAATCCAGCACTAGAGAAATATGCTTGGACAGTTCCTTCCGCAAAGCGATTTCTTTATTTCAGTGATACGTTTATAGGAAATGGAGAAGCTTACGTTCCGGAACTCCTGTTAATTTCCAAAGCAAATTCTTTGTTTGTTTTTGCAGTAAAACGAACAAAAGAAAGCCTGGTTTTGTGCAATGCCCCATTTCCAAATATTTATTCAGGCGGCAGTGTCTGTTTAGGATCCGCAAAAGTGAAAAAGGATTACCGGACCTATCAATCGATGATGGATTACTGGGATAAGATTTTCTTTGGTTCCGAATTTACCCATCTGAATCACAACGGGGCCTTGGTAAAGGGAAATATCAATATCCTGTGGAAGGAAGCCATTGAAAGTGGGAAACCTTTTGATGAGGAAGTATTAATTGAATCGAAAATTAAACTGGAGGAATTGCTGAAATGAAAATCTATTCCTCTTTCATTGCATCAACGAATACTTTGCGCGCTTCTGAATATATATCATTTGACATGCACGAGTGGGTAGGGATTTTAGGGAACTCTCCATCAGTAAGGATAAATAATTTACTGAACTCACCACCAGTTATTTGAGACTGTATCTCTTGATGATTTGACCAGATTCCAAGTATTCCTGCTTGATATTTCGAAAGTTGAAGAGATGTCATATAATTTCAGGTATTAAGATTACTAATATAAACACAAAAATGAAAAAACACATCACCCATCCATATTTATTAAATCCCACTCACTTAATCACCGCTGCCTTGGTAGGAGTTGGAGGAACCGGTTCACAAGTTCTTTCTTCTTTGGCACGTATTAATAAAGGTCTGCAAGGCCTCGGCCATCCTGGAATACACGTAACCGTTTATGATCATGATGAAGTTTCCGAAAGTAACGTTGGAAGGCAAATGTTCTCTCCAGCTGATATTGGAGTGAACAAAGCGATATCTTCTGTTACCAGGCTAAATAGATTTTTTGGTTATGACTGGAGAGCAGCTCCGCATGAATACAGAGGAGAACCAGTAAATATCATCATTTCTTGTACGGACAATGTAAAAAGCCGGATGTATATATCACAGATTTTTAATGATGATAAACAGTTTGCCCGCAATCATATCGACCACCATACTTTGATGTACTGGCTTGATTTCGGAAATACCAGGAATATTGGTCAGGTAATTTTAGGCTCTGTTTTTAAAGACAAAAAACACCGGCTCAAATCAGTTACCCATCTGTTTGATCTCTCCCGGGTAAATGAAGAAGATCAGGGTCCCAGCTGCTCACTTGCTGAAGCTTTGCAAAAACAAGATCTCTTTATAAATTCCACACTGGCCAACCTTGGGTGTAATATCCTTTGGAAGCTGATCACTCAAGGTCAGTTGGATCACCATGGGCTGTATCTGAATTTGGAAACCATGAATGTCAGGGGGATACCGGTATGAGTGAAACCTCATTCTTAACAGCAATAATCGGACTCCTTGTTCTAGGGATCGGGAGTGATTTGTATTCAAAAAATAAAGAACGAAAGAGATGATAACGGTAAATAGTTTATCTGGAGGTAAAACAAGTGCCTACATAGCATCACATTACCCTGCTGACCTCAATATATTCGCACTTGTTTGCTTAGATGGGCACAATGGCAATGCTCACTATCGACAGTACTATAAAGATCATGGAATTATTCAAAAAGTGAATGATAAACTTCAAAGATATTGTTCCCGTTGGCCTGAATTCATAGCAACAGCAGAAGATCCTAAGACTATAATGGCAATGCTCGATTTAGAGCAGCATATCGGAAGTGAAATAATTTGGTTGAGAGGTATAGGGTTTGAAGACATGATGAATAATCTAAAATTTGTTCCAAATCAAACTAAACGCATCTGCACCTTTAGAACCAAAATAGAACCAATATTTGAGTTTTTATATATGTACCATCAAATCCCGGTAAAAATGAGAATTGGGTACCGTTACGATGAAATGGAGCGAGCCGAAAAATATAGAACGACATTTAAGTTTTCTCCTTATTGCGAGTTTCGGCCCAAGTCTGTTAAATGGGTTCATCGATGGAAAGAGGTGATTTATACTGAAGGGGAATTTCCACTAATAGAAGATAAAATAACGCATTTCGATGTTGTTCACTATTGGAAAGATAAGAGTATTGATTGGCCATTAGACAGCAATTGCCAGTTCTGTTTCTGGAAGCAACCACAGCAACTTAGGAAGAACTTTGACACTAACAAGCCCATAATGTTGACCATGGCGGTTCACGAAGATATGAAAGGTAAAACTATGAAAAAGGAAATGAGTCTTTTTGAAATTCAAAAGATCGGTTTACAAATGGATTTCAATTTCGGAACAGGTAGCGGCTGTCAAGCAGGATTTTGTACAGATTAATAAAGAAACAATGGAAGTTAAGTTAAAAGACCTGGCTTCTCTCGTCAAGGAAATGAGAGAAGCCCAAAATGCCTACTTCAGAAGCAGGCACAAAAACCACTTAGATAGAAGCAAGGCTCTAGAAGCACAAGTGGATAAAGAAGTCAAATCAATATTGGAGCCCGATAACCAAATAACATTATTCTCATGAGAAATTTAAAAGATGCAATAATTGAAGAGATCAAAGATTCAAATACTGAATGCTGTGCTTTAACATCATCCATCCTTCATGATGTGATTTCCTTTGAAATCGAATGCTCCCTCCAGGAGATTAAAGATGAGCTGCGAAAATTGACTGATGAAGGTATTCTGAAGGTTATCAACAGGGTTGATGGGGAGAATCGGTTCGCTGGAAGGGCGTATGTGATGAATTTGGGAGGGAATAGTTTGAGAAATGAATTTGAGGTGAAATTATGAGAGAGATTGTATGGAATGGATGGCGTGTAACCACAACCGAGACTTTTAAATTGAAGACAATTGCCAAGTTTCAAACTGTAGAACACTGGGTTGATTTTCATGAGCGCAACCCCCAATTTAAAGGTAACGGCAGGATTAGGTGTTCTTGTTGTAATAAGTATTGGAAAGAAATATTGACTGGTAGCACCTGGATTTGCATGATGGAAAATAAACGAAATCAAGTGATCTGCGATAATTGTGTTGAGAATTTTCGTGATTTGGTTATTGATAGAAAGTAATAAACTATGAGAACAACAGTTGATGGCGTACAAATTACGCTAACTAAAACGCAGATAAAGCATATTGAAAAAATAAAGGCGGAGCGTCGTAAGAATTTGAAAACCTTTGAAGCTGTCTTACTGAGATTTGGTTTTAAGAGATTTATGGATACTCGTAGTCCTGATGATATGTGCTATACTCATGACAAGGGATGGTGGGCTGAGATATACGACAATGATTATGTGTGGATGACAGGAGCTGGATTAAAAGATATTGGTTCATTCCCCGGTGGATATAACTATCATTCTCCTGAATCTTTGATCAAGGAATTAGAAGCAAAATCATAAGGGAAACAGTGAATCAAGAGGATAAATAGTTTGAATCCGTAATGGGGAGCTCAACTAGTTTTAACTTACTAGTTGAGCTCCCCATCGATTAACGATATTTAGTGCGGAGAGTGGGGGATTCGAACCCCCGGTACCGTTTCCAGTACGACAGAGTTTCAATCTGCTGCCTAAGCCACTTGGCTAACTCCGAATATCTTTTAATAGGGACCTTCGGAGTTAGTAATGCAAGTATATATAATATAAATCATTTTTCTTTAATAAAAAAAATAAACTCATAGTTTTTTCCAAAACAATGCAATGATGTATCATTAAATATTATTTGTATCTCAATATTTTCCTTATCTTAGTTCCTGCAAATGACTACTAAAAAAGACTTGATAATAGGGATTGATCCGGATGTAGAAAAGAATGGAGTTGCTTGTTACAAACCAACTGGCAAACTTCTGGAGGTATCAAATCTTACGTTCTTTGAATTATTTGATTTTTTGAATTTCTCGAAAGAGAATGTTAAGCATGTTGTTATTGAAGGAGGTTGGCTCATAGCGAAAAGCAACTTCCACAATGAACGATCAGGGGTAAGGGTAGCGGCCAGGATTGGAAACAATACCGGCTCTAACCATGAAACTGGAAGGAAGATCGTCGAAATGTGCGAATACTTACAAATCCCTCATAGGATAATCAAACCTCTTAAGAAATGCTGGAAAGGCAAAGACGGGAAGATCACCCATGAGGAATTTGTAAGGTTAACAGGAATAATTGCAAAACGCTCAAACCAAGAACAGCGCGATGCTGCATTACTTGTTTGGGGTTTATAAATATTGGTTGATTGCGGTATAGAAACTTTGCCTAGTCGGGCGATGATGAGGGTTTTCAGTAATAGTGGAATTATGCCAACAGTGTAACGGCTCCATAAATTATCAAGCGGTCGCAATCCTAAGTATCATTGCCGTTATGACTATCAAAGACTGACAATGGGAAAGACCATAACATCGCGGATTGGAGCAGATGGTTAGCTCGTGAGACTCATAACCTCAAGATCGCTGGTTCGAGTCCAGCATCCGCTACATTTACAAGAGGGAGCTATTAAGAGTAATTGAAAAATGATAATATGGTCGAAGGTTATCATTTAAACTGCAAGGTCTGACAAACCGAGCTTTGAAGTCATTCCGACCCTTAGGCATCCCAATAGAGAGAAAGTCTGACAGCCGGAAAGACGGCAAATTGAGAGGGTGGCGGAATGGTAGACGATGTAGCAGAGTAGGGTTAAACCTGTAAGGTCCGAAAATGCGAGCAATGCGATGATGCAGCGTACAGGTTCGAATCCTGTTCCTCTCACAACACTAAAAAGGAGTGCTCTGGTGAAAGTTTTAAGTTTTGGTATAGTTAGTAGTTGCAAATATTGACTGTATTGAAAGGTAGGATTTCTGGTGTAGCTAACCGGATAGCCAGAGCCAAAAGATTGGTCAGCCCTACCAACCCCCATGGGCAATTTTAGGTTTATAATTTGGTTGGCTAAAACCCTCATTCATCTCGTTTGAGGGTTTTGCTTTTTGAAATAAACTAATACATTTGCGGAAACCAATTATAAAATGGAATCTGAAAAAACTTTAAAAAGAGAAGAAATTCTGGCGACAATTGCTAAATCATCTATTTATGGAAATCTAGGGCTGTTTGTCGGGGCGGGTATGTCGAAAGCAATTCTTAACGATGATTTTGAATATATTGCATTGTCATGGGGGGAATTGATAGAGAAGTGCGCGAAGTCATTTGACATCGCTTTAGTTGATCTTGACATTGAAGGGCTTTCCTATCCTGATATATCCTCAAGTCTCGCAAAGGCAATAGCTCAAAAAGAAAACATAGGTTATCATGAAGCGCTATTAAAATTAAAAGAAAAAATTGCAGAGCTGACCTGTTGGTATCCAAATAAGGATCAAAGAGCAGAATACGGACCCTTTTTAGAGAAGTTGTCCCCAAGCTGGATAATTACCACAAATTATGATACTGTATTGGAGTCATTATTAACTGGTAAATGTATTTCATTGACTCCGAGTGAACAATTAATTTCTCCTAAGGATCTTATCCCAATATATCATTTACATGGCATAAGAAGCAACCCTGATTCAATAATAATTTCGCAAGAAGATTATATAAGTCTTTTTCGGCCAAATCAATATAGGCAGCAGAAGCTTTCTTTGTCATTAAAAGAATCAACCACATTAATGATAGGTTATGGTCTGGGGGATATTAATGTATTAACTGCTGTTGATTGGACAAACAATGTTTATTCAAGTCAAAAGATAACATATCCTCATGGATTAATTCAACTATTATATACCGATACTCCAAAAGCAGAGCCTTATAAAGATCATAATGGAATAATTATTTTAGAATTCAAGGATCTGAAAGATGTCCTTTTCGAATTGAATAAAGTAATTGATGAAGCTAATACACATGAAAAAGAAATAAATTCAGAATTTGAATCAGTGAATAATTATTTTATGAATCCTGATATGGACGAGGTGATCAAATTAATTACAGATGAGAAATTGAGACTTGAAATTATTAAGTTAATGGATGAAGGGGGTACGAAGTTGATTTCTGGGTTTATGGAGTTGTTTTCGAAGCTAATGGATGAGACCTGGCAAAGGACAGCTCCAAGCGGAGCCTTTTATGCGTATGCTGAAAATCTTTCAATTTTGTTAGATATTATTATTCATGTTAATCTTAATAAGTTATCTCCTGCATTATTTGAATCAATAGTTTATAATTTGAATAGGGTAGCATTTTACGTGGGGCCTTATAAAGGAGATAGCAATCAAGCTTATAGAGATTGGATAAAACGAAAAGACTCGATACCTGAGGATACTTTAGCAGAGATAAAGAGATTGGCCCGAATTAAAAGATATTACAATATTTCTGAATTGTTAAAGAAGTAATTAAAAGATATCTAACATTCGGTTCTCGAAATTGTAGCTCGTTTAATGATGTATCAATAGTAATTAATTAAATAGTTATATTTGTTAACGAACAATATTGGTTAAATAATGCTAACAGCTAAACAAAGAAGGTTTTGTGAAGAATATGTAATCGATTTGAATGGCGCTCAAGCTGCTGTAAGAACTGGGTACTCTTCAAAGACAGCAAGGATTACTGCCAGCAAATTGCTAACAAATCCTAACATTCAGGATTATATCCAGGAATTGAGAGAGGAGTTATCCAAGCGCAATGAGATCACGGCCGATAAAGTATTGGCTGAATTGGTCAAAATTGGCTTTTCGGACATTACCAATTATCTGGAGGTAAGGGGAACCCGGAATAATAGAACTGTTGAGATTTATAAAACTTCCGACCTTACCGATGATCAGAAAGGCGCTATTTCCGAGATCAGACAAACCAAAGACGGCATTTCCTTAAAGCTTCACAATAAAACGGAGGCTCTTCATAAAATTGGTATTCATTTGGGAATGTTTACCGATCGGCTTCAAATGCTTGATAAAAACGGTCAGCCTACTGATCCGGATTCACATGATCCTTTGGCTCCGGTAGCATTAACAGTAAATGTAATAGAGAGAAATGCCGACATTCAGCAAGCCACAGAGCAAAGTACTGTTCAGCCGGAAGCCGATAACGCTTAACATGGCTGGCCAGCGTTCTGGCAAGTCTCACATGATCGGTTTTAAGTCAGGGTATTACATTAAGAACTTTCCCCGTATGCGTGGAATGATCGCAGCGAACACTTACAAACAACTTTCTCAATCTACTTTGGTAGCGGTCCGCAAGGTCTGGAAACAGGAATTCGGAATAACGGAATATGATACCAGGAGAGATCCCAAAGGCGTGTATGTGGTGAATAAGAAACCGCCTGCACATTTTAAAGTATATGAGGAATACGATCGCTATGATGGTATTATCTCTTTTCGGAACGGTGCAATTGTTTATATTGCTTCCCTCGATAACTATGATGCTCACGATGGTAAGGAACTGGGATGGGCTGAACTGGATGAAACGAAAGATACCAAAGAACAGGCTTTAACAGCGGTTATCCTTGGCCGTATGTCACAGCCTGGTTTGTATATCAACCCTGATGGAGAACTGGTTTATTCCGATGATCTTCAAACCCCTTTTGAATCCTTCAACCCTGTTTGTATCAATACTTCCCCGGCTGTCGGTGTCGTGGAATGGCTGGTTGATATGTTCAACCTCAATGCCTATGATGAAGAGATCCTGGAGAAGATTACAAAGAAGGATGATTTCTTTTACAAGGAGAACGATAACAAAGCAATCTGCATTTATTCTACTTTTCATAATGAGCATAACCTTCCCAGGAACTACATCTCAAACCGGTTAAAGACCTTAACTAAGGGTGATGCTCTAAAGTTTGTATATGGTTATCCTTTTACCCAATCCGGAGGAGAGTTTTATGATGAGTTTGATAGGTTGAAACAGGTTAAGAAGGTTCAGTTTAGGCCGTTCAAGCCGGTGCACCTGACCTTTGACTTCAACGTAATGCCATACATGACGATGCTCTGTTCGCAGATTGAAACTGTCACAATGCATGCGGATGAGTTGAATAACCTGTACAATGATCCGAGCGATATCACAAGACCGGTAAGTGTTACCAAAGTGCGGTTCTTTAAGGAGTATTGCTTAAAGTCTCCTCTCAATTCGGTTACCGGTGTCGTTGAAGCTTTCAGGACCGACTATGGGGATAAAGTTAATACTGTTTTCTATTACGGTGATGCCTCCGGAAAGAACAGGGTTGCCGGGCTTGGTGAGTACCGTGTATTTGATGATGTTGAGAAGGAGCTGCAAGGATTTATTTATCCCGGCTCTGATCGTACCATGAGAAGGAATCCATCAGTATTGAAAAGGCGCAAGTTCCTTCAGGAGATTTTCAAAGGCGGGATTCACTTTATTATCATCGAAATCGACCCTATTGGATGTCCGGAACTGATCAAAGACTTTCAGCATCTCAAGCTTGGTAAAGATGGGAAACTGAAAGAAATCGTGAAGGTTGCCGAAACCAAAGCTACCTATGAAAAGTATGGGCACACCTCAGATGCCTGCGAATATCAGGTATGTTCGATGTTTGAAGATATTTTTAAATCGTAATATCTTTATATCATTATTTAATATTGATATATTCGTAAATAAATTGTAATCGCATGCCTTTGACATTAGACCAAGCACACCAGATCATCATCGATGCTATTGAGAATGACACCACACATCCGAATTATAAGCGGGTCAATGCTCTTGCAGATTTCTATATGAACCTGATTACCGGTGAAGGGTTAGAGAACTTATTGCACCAGTTTGCTTTGAGGGAGGATGATGCATCTTTTCAACAGCGGTTGGAACTTACCATTTCCACAACGGATGCGTTGACCAGTTCCTTGATGAACCCTTTTGAGAAGGTGCTGCGTACTGATCCCCTGGTCAAACGGATAGAAAGCAAGGATGAAAAGGCGATTGAAGTGCTGACCGATAAGCTGATGGAGTTCTTTCATTCCGAAAATCAAAACTCCGGTCTCGATTACTGGTTTCAAACACGTTTCAAATCGCTTTCCTTTACCGATCCAAATGCTTTCATCGTTCTTGAATGGGATGCCTTCGATGGTAATTATGAAAAAGCTTCTCCATATCCCTATGAAGTTTCTTCAGCTCAGGCAATCAACTTCTCTTACAGAAATAACAAGCTTGAATTTCTCTTGGATAAGCGGCCCAATGTATATGAAGATTTAGATTTAAAAAAGTCCGGCTATAAATTCACCCTTTATCTGGTTGGTTATGTGTTGGTTTATGAACAGGTTGGGAAGCGTTACATCCCTGAAACAAATGAGGCAATCTACCAATCAAAAGGGGATACACGCTATGCAATCCGTTTGCATGAAACCAAACTGGATTCAATCCCCGCCATTTCAATTGGCTATATAGAGGATGATCTTACAAAGGGGGTTACATATATAAACCCTTTCCATGTTGCGCGGTCCTGGTTTATGAAGGTCATCAGGCTGATCAGTGAAGCCGATCTTTCAAAAACATTGCATGCTTTCCCTCAGAAATTTCAATATGTTCAGCCGTGTTTGGGAGATACTGCCGGCGGGTGCATAAGCGGGAGAACACGTGATGGCGATGTTTGCGGCACTTGTAAAGGCACTGGCTATGTGTTTCATCAGAGTGCACAGGATGCCGTTATTTTACCATTGCCAAGGAACAAAGAGGATATGTTAAATCTTGATAATCTCATGGTTTATAAGCATCCGCCTATTGATCTGTTGAAATTTCAGGAAGATATTATTGATAAATATGAGGGGAAGATTCATGCTGCCGTTTTCAATACGCAGGCCATGGTCAAGAAAACAACAGTGGCTACAGCAACCGAGCGTGATCAGGAGATGGACAGTGTTTACGATACGCTGCATCCTTTTGCTGAGAAGGTAACTGCTGCCTGGTCTGCGATTGTGTCGCTTATTTCTGAGATTACCGAAACGAACCCGGCTGATTTGGTTGTCGATATGCGATATCCAAATGATTTTAAATTAAAGAGCTTTGCACAGCTGATAGCAGATCTTAAAACAGCGAATGAAAGCAACGCTCCTTCATTTGTCCGCGCCAAACTAAATGCAGATATCGCAGAACAAACCTTTGTTGATCAGCCGGAAGAGTTCAACAAATACCAGGTTAAACAACGTTTCTATCCTTTCTCAGGCAAAACAATGGATGAGGTTAATTTCCTGATGGGAATGGATTACACGCCTTTCCGGACCAAGGTGCTCTATGCCAATTTTGATATGCTTTTCAAACGTGCTGAAAAAGAAAATACTGGCTTCTGGATGTTCAAACAGGATAAGCAGGAGGCAATTCTTGATCAATACCTGGATGAACTGGAGCAGCAGCTTAAGCCAAAGCAGGTTGAATTTAACCCAATGGTATAATGACTAAGAAGGAAGCATTACAGCTGATCAAGCGTATGCAGGAGAAAGCCGATTGGATTGATCTTGCAATGGATGAGCTTCAGGAACTGATCAAAGAAAAGGAGTTTGAGTTTGCCAGGACCTTTATCGATGTCTTTGTCGATAAATTGGAAACTCAGGACAATCAGGTTCTTTCTTCCCCTAAAAACAAACAGCTGCTGGCCGATCTTGACCGGATTTACGCCAGCCTTAAAATCTCCATCACATCCAAGATCACCATCCAGATGGTAAAAGATATGAATTACATCCTTTCTGAGAATACCGCTTATTATGGCTCATTAAAAAGCAGCTTGAGCAATAAGATGTTCAAGGTAACCGCGGAGCAGATCAAGGGTATTGTTTATTCACGTTTGGGGATGAAACCGGACGGTACCCTGATAAAAGAAGGCTATATGGATGGATTGCTTGAAATGCCTGAGGTTCGTACCAAGATCAAGGATTTTGCGTACCGGGGTGTTTTGACGCAAAGCGGATTTGAGGGATTTAAGAACGGGTTTAAAGAATTGATACAGGGAGAGCCTGAAAAACTGGGAGCGTTCAGCAAGTATCACCGCAATATGGCTTACGATACCTATAGCCAGGTTGATGCCATGCAGGGAAAGATTTATTCCGAGGAACTGCAGCTTAAGTATTTTATTTACAACGGCGGTATCATTAAGAACAGCCGCGCTTTCTGTATTAAACGTGCCGGGAAGGTATTTACAACCAAGGAAACCGAATCCTGGGAGAATGATCCGGAGAATACAGCTAAGCCGCCAAATTATGATCCTTTGATCAACCGCGGTGGTTATGGATGCCGTCACTCAATCGATTATATAACAGAGGCCATGGCAAAGGTATTGCGTCCGGACTTGAAAGAAACTATTGAGAAGGAAACAAAGAAGCAAAATTATTCGTTCAATAATAAATATTGATATATTTGTATATAATAATGATTAATCATTAAATTTAAAGCCATGTCAGAATCAAAGAAAACTCCTGCACCTGAAACCAACGCGGATGCCAAGGAAACTAAAACCAAGAAAGCCGAGACAGTTGAAGTTCCAGCTGCTGCGGATGAAAAAAAAGAAGCTAATGAAGCCGATCAAACTCCTGAAGTAACCCCTGCAACTGAAACCAAAGTGCCAACTGCAAAGTCAGAGGAGGTTCTTGTTTCCGAAGGTGATTTGAGCAAAGATCCTGTTTTAAAAGAAATAGGTATCGAAGTGGGAGATTCTTATGCAGACGTTGCCAAAAAGGCTATTTCCTACATCAAAAGCAAGGCAGTAACCAAATCCGGTGCATCTGCCCCCGAGCCTAAAGTAACCAAAGATGAAGTTCTTGCCGTCAAAGATGGTGAGGAACGCACGTTTCCACGGGCTGCCTGGAACAACATGGGATCAGACAGGAATGGTTGGAAAGTGAAGGCCAAAACTCCTTCTGAAGCAAGAAAGGAGAGTAAGTAATGAGTAGGTCTGTTAAAATACGGAACATCAATACTCGCAAGGAGTACAATGTTACTGAGAGGGAATGGGAGACTATTTCCTCAAACCCTTTGGTTTCTTATCAATACACGTTGATCAGTAAGCCGGTTGCTGAAGAAGCAAAGCCGGTTGAGTCAAAGGTTACGAAGAGCAACAAATCTTAATAATTATCATAATGGATAAGTTAAAATTAATACTGGCAGGTTTGCTGACTACTGTTTATAAAAAGTCAGATGATGAAGTGGCCGCCCTTCTTGAAAAAGCGGATGGAGAAGATTTCGATGCTAAAGCGGAACTTGCTGAATTACTTGCCTCTGATAAAGACCGGGTAAACAAAATCAAGAAAGATGTTTTTGATCAGGGACATCAAAAAGGCAAAAGCGAAAGCCTGGCCGATCTTGAAAAGCAGGTAAGGTCTGAGTACAGCATCACGGATGATTCTATTAAAGGCTTGGATTTGATCAAGGCCGTACACGCATTAGACCGTGAAGCTAATAACAAAGGTTTGACAGATGATGATGTTAAAAAACATCAGGCATATATCGCCCTTCAGAAAAAGCTTGACGATGCTCAAAAGGATGTAGAAACAAAGGTTACGACCGCTGTTACCGAAGCCGAGAGTAAGTTTAACCGTGAACGTACATTATCAAAGGCCAAAGCCAAAGCTCTTGAAGTATTTGAGAGTTTGAACCCGGTCCTTTCTGCTGATCCACAACGGGCAGCGAAACAGAAAGAGCTATTCCTGAAGGAAATTGAAGCTTATGATTTTGATACAGCAGACGATAACTCGTTTATCGTAAAGAAAGAAGGCAAGGCGCTTGGTGATGACCATGGTAACTTAGTCGATTTCAGTTCTCTTGTTAAAAATACGGCTTCGTCTATGTTTGATTTCAAACAAAGCACTGACAGGGGAAGCGAGGGTAATAAAACTACAACAACTCCTGGGGCGGTTAAGACGCCAAAAACAGAGGATGAATATAATGCAATTATTATGGATGATAGCATTCCGGTTGCTGAGCGTCGAACCATCAAAGAAGCCTGGTCAAAGAAACAGGCTTAGTTTAGTCGTTCACTCAATAATTAATTAAAATGGCAGTAGGAGATTTTTCACCAAGCCGATTATCAGAACTTCAGCTAAAAGTTGATGAAGTTTGGGATGATTTAGTAAAGAACCGGGATTATACCCCACATTATGGATCCGCTGAGATTATCATTGCTCAGCAAACAGCAAACGTAACTTCTATTGAAGCACAGGGCCTTGACCGTACCGTTGCAGTAAAATGGATTGATTTCTGTTCTACTACCACTGTAGAGGAAGATGATGACGATGACTGTGAGTTTGAAGGTGCAGAAGGAGAGAGCAAGACTCAAACCTATACGCTTGATACTTTCATTTCTGATTCGTTCTCTGTGGTTCAGGAGGATTTCAGAGGCAATGTTTTTGCCATGGAGGATGCAATCGCAATGGGATTACTAAAGGTTGAGCGTAACCTTACCAATGCATTCAATGCAAAGGTAAATGCGAAACTGCTTACTTTTGGAGGTATTAACCGTTATGCCGGTCCTGGTACAATTGCAACCAACAATGCCGGTTACTCTGAAATTGATGCAGAAAACTTCACAGCTGAAGGGATGTTCCCTTACCTGCAACAGGCACGTGCAATGAACTTGCTTACCAATCTTCTGGTTCTCGATGGAGGTAACCTGTATCAGGACAACTACCGCGCTCAGAAATATGCTGAGAACGCGGACGGTAAAGCAGCAAGAAGCATGTATGGTGATATTTCTTATCGTCATGACCTGTTTGGTTTTCAGGCAAATGGTGCAACCGATGTAACGATTGCTATTGATCCAGGATCAGTTGCGATCGGTACGCATGCTCGTTTTCCTACATCTCCGGAATATTTAGGCCACAAAGTTGGGGAAACCCGTTACAGCGTTGCTGCCAAATATATTCCAGGTGCAAGATTTGATGTTCGTTATACAATGAAATGTATTGACGGTAAGATCCATCATATCTGGAAATACAAGCTTCGTGCTGGTATGTGGTTAAACCCTATTCGCTGTAATGCGGATATCACCGGTGTGTTGTTGTTTAAAAAGACAATAGCTGATGACGGTGAATAAAGAACTTTTGGCTAGCCGGAAGCGGCCACAAGGATGATGATTGAGAGGGGAGGGGCAAGGCTCCTTCCCTTTTTTAATACAAAACATATATGAATTGTTTAGAAAATATTATTGGCCTTTCCCGTACGGAATGCGAATGTTTAAAAGCAGGAATAACACCTGAAGACCAGGTAAGCGAATCCGGTATTTATCTTGATGAGGTTGAAGGAGGTTTAAAGATATCAGCGATCGAAAAAATTGACTGCCAGGAGTTTGTTGAGAAAGCACGGCAAGCGAGAAAACGTGCGGTTGATATGTTTACAGAGCAGATTATCGGTGTCTATTCAACTTCCCCTTATAAGCGTAGGTATAAAACCTTTAACAGCCGGATAGGTAAAATAAACACCGTCCATGCTTTGAACACCAGGCAATATGCAGGCATCAGGCTACGGACCTACCTGATCAGAGGCGCCGAGCTTACGGTCTCCAAAATCGGGCTGATTATTACTGAAGAGCAGAACGTAACCGTACAAGTGTATAAAGGATATCGGGGTGACCAGAACTCAATCGAATTGGTTACAGAAATACAAGGCATTCCTACCATTGCCGGTATCTCCAGTATTTATGAACTTCCGGAACCTTTGGCCCTTCCCCTTTATGATGATCAGCTGAAAGCGATTGATTACTATTTCGTTTATGATACTTCTCTGTATGGGGCTCCTAAAGACAACCATGCAAGCTGTGTCTGTGGCGGTATGGAATCAATCCTAAAAACCTATTTGGAGCCAAAGGGGATTCAATCCGATACGATTGGCATGCTTCCAAAAGGCACTGCTTCAATGTACGCGAATGGGATTTTTCTCGATGGCCGTATCGATTGCGGAATAAAACAAATGATCTGCAGCCTGAAGAATTTCGACGAGAGTAACACAATCGCACACGCAATCGCATATAAGGCGCAAGAGTTCCTGATTGAGGATATTTTGGGAAGCGGAAATATCAACCGTTACACCATGCTTGCAAAGGAACATTTATGGGGAAAAAGAAATCACTTCCGGAAAGAGTTTGATGATCGTGTTATTTGGCTTTCACAAGTGGTCCCGATTGAGGACATCAGCGATTGCCTTCATTGCAATGAAAGCGCTATTAGAAAAGTATTGATCAGGTAGCTATGGCTGAGCATATAGATGTATTATTAAAGAGGCTTCGTGATGTACGGGCTAATATCCTGACTGATGGCCTTGAAGTCGCAAAAAGCATGGCTTTAAACCAAAAAGCCTTAGTTGTACGAAGGCTCCAGTCTGAAGGTATTGCCGGACAACAATATTCTGATAAAGGAGTTCCTGCTTACCTGATCGAAAAGAGCGGGTATGCCAGATTGAACAGCGGGTTTGATAAACTAATTAAAGACAAAAAAAAGAACCTTGAAAATGTAGCATGGAAAGATGTCCGTGAAGTTCAAGGGCTACAGATCGGGTTTGTTGATTACACGTTTTCTGGCCGTACTTTTCAGAATTTAACGATTGTTGATACCCGGATTGATGGAACAACCGTCTATGCAGATCTGGGAGGTTCTGATCAGGAAACAAAAAATAAGCTGAGCTATGGCTTTGCCAGATATGGGGATTTCCTTGCGCTGAATGAAGAGGAAAAGAAAATATTGATCCAGTTAGTTGAAGAAGAAATGAAAACACACATTGACAAATATTCATTGGTATGAACGTATTGATTGCAAAAATTATTAAGGAGAGACTTTCTGTTCTTCCTTATTTCGATAGGCCAGCGGGTCTGGTTCAGACAATCACAAAGGAAGATTCTTCTGATAAAGGGAAAAATAAAGTCCTCAGGTTTCCTGTTGAGGTCAATCTTTCAGAATTAAAGGATATGAAGCCCCTGATTCCGGATGAAAGTATCAAAGGGATGTTCTACGTTGAAGATGGGGGAATAAAAGTAGAAGGTATTAACGATTTCACAACTGATCTTACCCTGGTTTGCTGGCTTTGTCCAAAGAGGATATCATCCAGCGTTGATATCGTATCCGCTTCCGCAATAACCGACATCATAAATATATTATGCAAACCGATTATTAATGAATCACCTGTTACACGGCTTCGTTTTACGGCTTCCACTATTCCAATCAGGGATGTGTCGATATTCTCAAAATATACTTATTCTGAACTTCAAACCCAATATTTGATGCCTCCCTTTGATTTTTTTGCTATTCGGTTAAAAGCCGGTTACAGACTTTCAGAATCTTGTTTAACTTCTTTAGAACCCGCTGAGCCATGCTAAACTATTTATTGATATTGTTTACAATGTATTCGTTTATTGGTCTTGCGTGCGGTATAATTGCTTACACAGTTAGCAATATTCTGGTTTACGAAGACATATTGAATTGGTATGCAAGATTCCTGAACCGGTTGCCTGAATGGCTTGGAAAGCCTTTAGGGTTGTGTTCGAAATGCTTTGCCGGACAATTAGCACTGTGGGTAACCTTGTTTTTTATTATTTCCTGCTTTCGTAATGTTTGGGATTTGGTAATGCTTCCATATCCGGTTTGCCTGGCTATTTACGTAACGACAAAACTGTAATATGGGCGCGCAGGTCAATATAGGCTTTTTGAAAATGTTCGAAGATGATTGGTTTTTACTATCTGATTTCGCTGACTTCTTTCTCGGGGCTCAGGTTGGTGAAGGTCAATCAAGAGTTGTTTATGAGTTCAGGTTGAACCCGAAGTGGATCGTTAAGATTGATAAGTCAGGGCAATTCAACAATGTTTCTGAATGGGATGTATGGCATAATATTAAACTGGTCGACCCGGAGGCTGCTAAGTTTCTTGCTCCTTGTATTCACTTATCATCCTGTGGAAGAATAATGATCCAGGAGCGAACGAAACCGATTAAGAAAGAGCAGCTCCCCGACTTAGTACCTGAATTCCTCACTGATCTCAAAATCCAAAACTGGGGATTAATTGGAAAAAGACCGGTTTGCCATGATTTTGCAAATCATAAGATTTATTCATCCGCTTCAACTGAGTTGGTTAAGGCATCCTGGTGGAGTGACTGCTTTCAGGTACTTTGATTTTAAAATGATTAATCATTACTAATTATTGAAATATCATTATATTTATCACATGAAAGAATTGAAGCTAATAAACCCTTCTGAACGTAGTTTCCCAGCAAATGGAAAAACATATTTCATTGAGGCTGGAGATATCAGCATTGCGAGATGGTCCAAATACGAGGAATTGATATTGGAGATGCAATACGGTGTCACACAGGTTGAAATGTTCAATAAGTTTAAGGAGATCACCGAGCTTGCCAATAAACTGCAATTCGCTGATATCGCAATCTTAGCATACAACGTCCAAAATGGAATGCGGGGATTGATGCAGCGTCAACCAGTTGCTTTGAAAATATGTGCATTGTTCATTAACGAGGAAAACGAGGATCGAGGTTCTATTTCTGATGATATCATTGCTCAAAAGATTGATGATTGGAACATAGAAGGTTATGCAGTTGGTCCTTTTTTTCAATTGGCTCTCGTTTTTTCACGGCTTACAGGCGAGAGCTCCAGTATGCTTTCCCCTCAGTTTTTAGAGGAAATGCAGCTGCAGCTATTGGAACATTACAACAAACCAATAGCAGAGTAAAAATAAAAGATGTAAAAGCCGAGATAACGAAATCTCGAAAGAGCTGGATAGATCTCTGGTCTATAATGGCTGATCATGATAAAGGGGTTTTTGATAGTTTGAAAAATACTCCAGGTATGGAATTCTGGAGGTTGTATGAAATATTTAAGCGCAAAGTTGATAAAGAAAGGGCAAAACAATGAGTGATGGTTACAAAATTCCGGTTGGTATTGACTTGGGTGATTCCTTATCGGGGATGGACCAGCTTATTATTTCACTTGAAAAAGCCAAAGCTGCCGGCGCTGATACTGGGACATCTATCGCAAAAACGAACAAAGAAATTGTTGACAGCGGAAATCAAGCGAATGAAGTAGTTCAGGAATCTGTTAAGGCTTCTTTGGAAGCTAAAAAAGCAGCTGAAGAAAGGGCTAAGGCCGAAAGGGTAGTTGCCCAGGCAATTCAAGAGGTAAGCAAGCAGCAGAATGAAGAGATCAGGCTAACTGAACGTCAGCAAAAGATCCTCAATGATTATAAAAAGAACCTTGACTATGCTAAGGATTCATTAAAGAAAGCTACTGACCCCACCCAGGTTGGGATGTTGAACAACGAGATCAAGAAACTCGAAGCGAATATTCAGGCTGTTTATGAAAGAGCAAAGGATAAACTTCCACTATTTGAGGGAGCGGGAGCAGATGAGCTTAATCATAAATTGAAATTGTCAGGAGAGCTTATAGATAAAATAATAGATCAAAAAATAAGTGGCTTTGTTGACCCCAAAGAGCTTGATGTTTTGGTTGAGCAATTAAAGGATGCAAAGGACGAGTTTGAACAGCTGGGAATAGTTATTGACTTTATTTCGGAAAAGACAAAATCACTGGATCCTACTTCTGAAATGTTCAAGAGTCTCTCTGCAGATATTGAAACTGCGAATAACCTGCTTGGTAGAACTTCAGACAGCGTAGATGTGGCAAGTCTTTCTTTCGCAGAATTGACAGATAGGCTGGCCTATTTCAAAGATCAATTAATTTCGGAAAAAGATATTTCAAAAATTGCTGAGCTGAATAAGGGGATTGAAGAAACCGAGGATCAGTTGAAACGCATAGATAATGCTGGGAAAGAGGGTTTCGATGAGTTCGGTAATAAACTTCCAAAGATAGTTGATGATACAAAATCTGTAGAAGCACAGGTTCGGCTTCTGGTTCAGCAGATGGCTCAAATGCGGCTGGAAGGAAAAGAAAATACAGCTGAATATAATGCTCTTTCTAAAGAGGCATCCAAGCTGAAGAACTCCATAAAATCGGTGAACGATGAAATTAACAAAAGCGCCTCCGATACATCAAATTTAGATAACCTGATCCGTGTAACCCAATCCCTGGCTGCTGGATTTGCCATTACGCAGGGTGCTGCTGCATTGTTTGGGGAAGAAAATGAGGAAGTTCAGCAGTCAATTCTTAAAGTGGCCTCGGCAATAAGTATCCTTCAGGGCCTTCAGCAGATACAGGCCGAGCTCAAGCAAAAGGATAGCCTTCTTACGAAAGCTCAGGCTAGCGCCCAGGCTTTATATACGGTAGTGGTTGGACAAAGCACAGGAGCCTTGAAAATATTCCGGATTGCTCTGGCTTCAACAGGAATCGGGCTTATTGTTTTGGCAATCGGTGCATTGATAGCCAATTGGGAAAAAGTAACGGAAACAGTAAAGGAGAATATCCCATGGCTTAATAATGTCGGTGAAGCCTTCGATAAAGTGAAGCAGCGCGTAATGGGGGTGATCAATGCCTTTCTCCAGGTTTCAAAAACTGCATTCGAAGTGGTCAGGGATTTGGCTACCCTTGATTTTAAAGGTGCTATTGATAACGTACGAAATTTTGGAAAAGATACGGTACAGGCATATAATGAAGGGGTTGCTAATGAGATTTCCAGACAGGGGGACAAGGCACGAAAGACATTGATCGAGCAGCAAATAAAAGATTTTGAGCGTCAAATAAAAGTGGCCCGTGCAGCTGGTGAAGATACGGCTGAATTGGAACGGGCTTTATGGTCCAATAAGCTGGCGCTTGCCCAAAAAGGGAGTGAAGAATATAAAGACCTGGTAACTGATGTTGAGGCTTGGCAGGCCGGTGCTGACAAAAAATCTGCTGAGCTCGCCGAAGCCAACAGTAAAAAAGCAGCAGATGCCTATAAAAAAGAACTGGATCGGCAAAAAGCTTATAATGCTCAATTTCGGGATGTCCTACGGAAAAGGGAAGACATGCAGATTGAGGTTATGGAAGACGGTCTACAGAAGGCGCTGGAAATAGAAAGAAAGAGGAGCGGCCGTGCCATTGAAGATATTGAAGGCAAGCTGTCCGGATTCAGCGGTACCAAAGATGAGCGGGCTGCTCTTGAAATTGAGATCAATAAATCTATTCAGCTTGAGCGGGAGAACCATGCAGCGAAGCTGATCGCAATAGATATTGATTATCGAAACAGGGAAAATGCCATCCATCGGGAAGCGGAACTACAATTGGCTGTTCTTAGAAATGAGGATGAGAAAGCTGCTGTATTATCTATTGCAGAAAAGTACAGTAAGATGCGTGAAGAGGCCATCAAAGAAAACCGCCTTTCTGTAGAACTGGAAAAGGCTTTAACAGAAGCAAAAGACAGGGAGATAAATGAAACCGAGCAGAAATTTGCTCTTGAGGCTCTCAAAAAGGATGAGGATATCGCATTGGCACGTATTGGTGCTCTGAAACTCCAAGGGAAAAATGAAGAAGACGTTGCCAGGCTGAAAGAGGCAATGAAACTTCAGGTAATGCTTGATGCAGCTCAGGAACGGTTAAAACTTCTAAAGAAAACAGGTGGCGTAGAAAATGACTTGATTATCGCACAAACTGGGGCTTTGATCACTGAATTGCAGGGTAAACTTCAAGGCATTAAACCGAAGGCTGCACTCGATTTATTTGATGTCCTCGGGATCAAGATAGGAGAAGAAGATAAACGTCAGCTGCTTGATAGTTTCGATGTGCTGATGGGTTCTATTTCAACAATCTTTGAAAGCAACCTGCAGAGACAGATCGATGCAAAAGATCGGCAAATTGATATCCTGAGTGATCAGATTAATAAGATTGAGCGTGAACTGGATAAAGAACTTGCCTTACAGGAGAAGGGCTATGCAAACAACGTGGAAGCAAAGAAGGTGGAACTTGAAGCAATATCTGCCGAACGAAATAAAGCTCAAGCAGAGCAGGAAGAATTACAAAAGAGACAGGCCCAATTGGCAGCTGCTCAGATTGCATTAAATGGATTGATCCAGGCAAGTGAATTGGCCTTAGCTGCTGCAAAAATATTTAAAGCCCATGCCGGGATTCCTTTTGTTGGGGTTATTACTGCCATCGCTGCTGTTGCAACCATGGTTGCAACTTTTGCAGCCATGAAAGCAAAGATCGCTGAGGCTTCATCAACTACACCAAAGTTCCGGCATGGAGGAGAGTTTATCCTTGATGGGCCAAGTCATGAGAGAGGCGGTCTGGGGGTTTATGATGAGCGAACCGGGAAGCGGGTTGCTGAAGTAGAAGGCGGTGAAGGTTTCCTTGCCATCAATAAGGAATCTACCAGAAAACATAAGGGTTTACTGAATGCAATTAACAAAGATGACTTCAAGGATTTTGCAAAGTTCTCTTCTTCCCTGGATGAAATCTTGAGCCATGCCGGTATCGCTTTACCTCAACATGAAGAGATTTCAAAAGTTGTTGTGATTGCCCAGCAAAATGCAGATAAGAAGATCGAGTACAACAATGCAATGCTCTACTTCGCTCAAAACGCACATATTTTAAGTGATATCGCAAAGTCGAACAAACAGATGCTGGAAATTGAAAAAGGCCGCGGTCAGGTGATTGACATGGGAGATTATTATATCGTTAAGACCGGAAATGTAACACGTAGAATCAAGAAACGAAATGCAGTATAAATTCTTTTTAACAGGCAGATCCGGAACGCGTGAGGTTTTTCCATCGAACGATCGAACATTGGAGTTCTCTTTCAGTAAGGATTCTAGTCGTTCTGATTTTACACGTGAATTGGAAGGGACGATCATCCTTAACGGTGCTGATTTTGAATGGATTTACAGACAAGAGCTTCTGATTTATCGCTGTGATCTGATCAAGATTGAAATACACAAAAAATGTGATGGCGTTTGGGATACGGACTGGTTTGAAGGGGATATCTCATTGAATTCCGGTGAATGGAGCCTTGATAAGTGCAAAGTTGAACTGAGTATTAAGAAGTACGATCGTTATCAGTGTTTTGATGATAACTCAGATGAAGATGTTAATGTATTCCAGAATGTATACATAAGACGTACTATTTATCCAAAAGAAGGTAATATCGAGCGTCAGTCCTTTTACCAATATGTTGGCCCTGGACAAATGTTTGACCGGTTTCCCGGCGAACCAGATCCAGGAAGCAAAGGCTGGGATGTTTTAGAATATCACTATCGTACATTTAGTCCGGAACAGCAGGATTTATCTGGCAGCTATTCGATTACCTGGGTTCGCGAAACCAAAACGAGCGTTACACCATTACTGGGATGGATACAGATTGCATATAATTTATATGCAAGGCAACCGATATTGTATGACGTTAAGAACGATCCGTACAATCCAAGTTCACCCCATGATTATGGCTATACCTATAAAGTAATGGATGGTGCCATTGATAACGGACTTCTACTTTATGATGTGTTCAAGATGTTCATTGACCGGATTTGTCCGGGTCTGACGATTGAAAGTGATTTCTTTCAATGGAATCCGGAGAACCCAACATCAATAAATTATGTAACCGGGGAAGAATCAAAAGTCCGCAACTTGGTATTGTTCCAAAAAAGTGATATTAAGCGGCCATTTGATACAGGAAACGCTTCAATTGCTCAAATTAGTTTCTCAAAATTGTTAGAAGACATCTGCAATATCTTTCAACTGGAGTGGGAAATAACGGAAGAGGACAAATTTAAGATCGAGCATGTCTCCTACAAAAACAGAATTCTGGCACTGGATACAACAGTTGGTGAAAACGCTGTATTGAACCTTGGTAACCGGACCTATACCTACGATAACGACGATATCCCTAAGCGGGAGCTGTTTTCATGGATGGATGACACCAGTTATGGGGATTTTAAAGCTGCTCCTATTATCTACACAAATTCATGTGCCGGTAACGGTGATAACAAGGAAAATGTTTATGCGATAAAGAACATTACAACGGATGTGATGTATTGCCTTAGCAATTCGGCAAGTGACAGTAAGCTTGTGAGTGATGATGGTTTTGTTTTGGTTGCCTGTAATGACGATTTCGCAATCCTGAAGGAAGATACCCTAAGAGGCGGGAACAAGGTAAACAATACAGTGGCCTGGTCTCAACTGCACCGCGACTACTGGAGATACAACCGCCCGTTGCTCAACTTCCAAATGAACAATAGCGACACGCTGGCGATAACCGTAAGGCCGATGAAGCTACAGGAGAATGTTCGTTTCCGTTTATGTTGTGCTTCTGATTTTGATACGGATAACCTGATTAAAACAGCATTGGGGGATAATGGTATTTTGAAAAGTGCAAGCCTGAATCTTTATAAAGGAATTTTGGAGATGTCCGTTCTTTTCCCTGCTGAAGGAAAATTGACTGAAAACGAACCGCCTGTTGCTCATGATGATGCAGCGGTTACGTATGCAAATATTCCGGTTGTAATTGATGTACTGGCCAATGATACAGATGATGGGATTATCGTTCCTTCTACGCTTGCATTGGTTGGGGGGGCATATGGGGGAACTGCCGCTGTTACTCCGGATTGGAAAATATTATTCACCCCTACAACTGACTATCAGGGAACTGGTTCCTGCTATTATCAGGTAAAAGATAATTATGGAGTAGTCTCCAATAGGGCAAGTGTTGTGATCACGGTTATAGGCGGTACGCCATTGCCGGTTGCAAATGGTACGAGCTTTATCATCGCCAAAAACCTGGAACTGTCCAGATGGGGCGGTGCATTGATCGTTAACGATACAGCGCCTACGCCGATAACCGTGGTTGAGGAGAGCAAAGCTACTGATCAGGGCGGTACGGTGATCATTAACATGAGTGGAGGGTTTTCTTATGTTCCTGCTGCTGACTTTATTGGTGAAGACACATTTGAATATACAATCAAAGACAACTTTAATAACCAGGATACCGGAACTATAACGGTTACAGTTTTTGAACCTGAAACGGTTTATGTTGAGTTTGAAAGGACCGGTGATATTTATCCTCAGCCAATTATAGAGGACTGTGGACAAGGGTCATCAGTTGTGGGGCAGATAGAGAAAGCAACGTTCAGGATCAAAACGTATTCCGATGCTGAGAAAACGATTCCACTTGATGTTGAAGGATATAATCTGGTTGTTAACATTAAACAGAAGAGTACATACTACAATCCTTTAACAGTAAACGAATATATCTATTCAGCCAATATTTCTTCCGGAAGCGATTATTTATATGGAAAGGATATTACAGTATACCTATGGTATAATGGGTATGGATGTGGAAGTGGTTCCGCGTATCCACAAGGAACCCAATATGAAATTGAATTAACGTTGGAACCTGGAGATGGCTATGAAATTTAAATTTTAGAAGATGTTGTTATTCGATGAAATACCGCAGCCGTTAACCTTTTATGATCGGTTGGAAATGCAGGACAGGTTTAAGGAGAACCATGAGAAATATCTTCATGATCTCTTGGTTCAGCACGACCGATTATTGCCTTTTCAGTTGCGTTTTCCTGAAGGGGAGGAGCTGACTGGTTTGGCTGTTTACGAGCTGGAAGGGAATAACATTGCTTCGTTAGCAGTCTCAGACCTGGAATCGGTATTGGTTTCTGAATACAATTATTGTTTATGGTCCGGTGATTCTGCACTTCAGACTTCATTAGGCCAGAAGCTTCAATTGGATTGTGGAAAGAAATATTATTTAGTGGCCACAACCAATTATGGCGAGTATTTCTCAGAGGTCTTTTCTGTGGTCTCTGATATCAACAAATACCTGATATTGGAATGGTCGAATGATAATGACATTGAACCTGCCTACTATGGTTCAGGATTTCGTTTCCGGTTGATCACAAATACTTTCATTACCAAGGGAACGCCGCAAATATTTGTGGAGAGTGAAGAAGATGGACATGGCCAGCCGGTTGATATTTCCAGAAAGGTAACAATCACCTATGAAATTGACCTGGAGATCATTCCCAATTATTTATATGAGGCCGTGGCTTTCATGGCCATCAACAACGATGTAACCGTGCTGACCGCCGGAGGACTGAGGGAGGGGAATATTAAGAACATCACAATAGAAGATGATCAGATAGAAGCTGCTCCCTATTGGGATGTAACGATAAATTTTCAGCAGGGAAGGTATTACTACAGTACCGCTTGCGGAAATGAAATCAAACCAACGGAAGTGGAAGATGTGATGATCGATCAGGGCGGTGCAAAATATGAATATGACACATATATAGATACAAGTATTTAAGATTAAAGATTATAAAAATGGCAAGGGTATTAAAAGCAAGAGTTTTCAGAAATATCGGAACGGAATCAGAGTGGTTGGCTAAGAATCCGGTTTTGTTGGATGGCGAAGTTGCATACGTTCGATTCGGGAGCAGAGTACGGCAAAAAGTTGGTAACGGATCACTTTCTTTTGGTGAATTGACTTATCAGGATTCTGAAGTGAAAATTTCGGGGGTTACACCGTCATTTCCGTTTGTTTCTGGCGAAGGTCCGGCTCCAGAAGGAGTTTATATGGCGAAGGAGGATGGAATATATCATGGGGTTCAGGTAGATGTTTCCGGTAAGATTGTTTTCTTACTGTGGGATGGGGTGAGTGAGTTGGAGGTGGTGGAAACCGCGTTGCCGCCTGCTGAGAATAAAATAGAAAACTGGGCAGCAAAACCCTATACCGCAGGTCAACAAGCTATAGACAACAATATCTGGTGGGAAGCTGTTGTAAATACGACGGCGGCGCAACGTCCAGGGGTTGCACCTGAAACTATTTGGAAAAGGGCTGTAAAAGAATATGCATTAAATGATATCCTTTATAGGGGCAATATTTCTGCAAGAATAGAAAATGAAGTTATATCAATAGCCTTTTCAGGCACATCGCCGTCTGTACCTCCTACTCTATATAAAAGAGAGCCAGATAATGCTTATAGTAAAACCTTGGCTGTAGGGACCCAAACATTTGAATTAGCGCATAATGGTTGCCTTATCTGGAACATAACATCGAATACCCTTGAAGTTAGAGGGTTCGTTACCGACAAAACAACCGTAAATGAAATATTATTATTAGTTAATATTCGCGGGACACTAGCAGGAGGAAAATTAGCTGCTTTAGTGGAGTACGAATTGAACAAAACTTTAGACGCTAAGGAGTTTTATTATAGGGATTCAGCTTCTTACAGCAAATCCGGCACTGAAATAACGGTATATTTCACAGGCCAAAGAAGGTTTTACAGACTTAGAAGAGATAAGCCGTACATAACTTTGCCTACGGGGCCTAATTATTATCCGATGCCTGAAAGTGTAGTCCTTCCTCATAACGGTATTTTTATACTAGATATCGAAACAAAAGCTTTCGCTGTTTCAACGATTCTTGAACGTCCGGTAAAAGTGAATGAAGTTGTGCTTCTTATAAATATCGACGGCAAAATAGTAGGTGGTGAATTAATGCATTTATTCAGCACTAGTCAACAGTCAGGAGGCGCCGCTACAACAAATGCAAAAGGATACGAGCTATTGCCTATTCCAAAAGGGACATGGCAGTCATTTACATTTGTTGGGGAAGAGATTTGGCTTTGTTACCAAAGCAATGATGCTCATACAAATTATGGCCCCATAAAAAGGTTCAGTTTGCAAGATTACACACTTATTGGTGAAATTAACCACAACATTGGTCACATGAATACCGTGGATTATAACGAGGTCAATGACACCCTTTTGATTGGAAATGGCAGTGGGGATTACAATCTTCCATTAAAGATTTTCCTATTCCCGAACGCATCATCATGGAGGGCACAATCCACAATCAATTTCAATACCGTCGATAAAATTGTAATTGATTTATCTGAAATTCCAGAAAGTAAAGCGCAAGCGGTTTGGGGAGAAAATAATCACGGTAAAAATAATATCATTTATTTAATAACAAACGATAACAAAGTAATAAGAAAATGCCTGTTGGGGTTAGGGTCTAATCAGTTCGAGTATGGGCAATTTATCCCCGGCGTAGCTGCTACAGCGTTTAACGGTACTTTAAGGGTTCTTTCAAGGCATTCACAAAATTATGATGCGGACGTGAATCAAGACTCAACGTTCTATAATGGTAAAATATACGTTGCAACCGGTCACGATGGAATACAGGCGCATTCCTTTAAACTATTGACCACAGGTGGAGTAAACGAAGGCGATGGCGGTATAGAAGCGGTAAAGATAGTTGACTATCCTCTTTATAAAGATAACGGAACCAAATACACTATTTATTCTGAAGGATTAGGGATCAGAAATGGGATGATTTACATAGGGTTTATTTCTGAATTGGGCGGGATAGCACGGTTCAGTATACCAAATTAAGATTTAAGCAAAATGAATTTTATTTTATCGACAACGAAATTGAATATTTTTTTAACCAGAGGGATGGACAAGATTGCAACGATTATGAAAGGAATAATCAATAAAATAACATCGTTGACCGAAGACCCAAGCATAAATACGACTTTTTGGAAAATTCTAACCAGATATGGATGGAGCAGGTATATCATAAGCGTGGAGTATCCAATTTGAGTCAGGTACATGTTTCTTTTTGGCATCAGCCGGATGATCAGTACCGATGTTATGATGGTCAGGACAAAAAGAAATACCCTTTGGGAGATCGCCACCAGACGGTCAAGCCCCAAACTTTCAAAAGGCCAACTAAAAGACAGTATGCGGATATCAAAAGAATCGGGCACAAATGAACATAAAAATATAATCAAAGGTATCAGGACAATGGGGACGAGGATATTGATCTTCTGGATTTTCTTTATATGATCTTCGGTGGTGTAATATCCGATCAAAAAGAACGGCAGAAAAGCAACGGTCCTGGCAAGGGAAAGAAAATGCGCCAGATCGGTAATCCCGATCACTATCGAAAGCAATATTGACAACGGTAGGATATATCGGATTTTGATAAGGTCCTTCAATAATATCCTCCAGGTAAAAAGGCTCAAGAGGTACCACAAAGTCCATCCGGGATTAAGAATATTGAAACCCGCTGATAGACCTAAAAAATAATAGGTGATGTAATATAATGAATTGAATATTAAATACAAGACAAAAATATCGACAAATGCCCTATCCCTTACCTTTTCAACATTCTTGGAAAAGTAGCCGCTCACAAACACGAAAAGTGGCATATGGAAACTGTATATAAAAAGGTAGAGCGTCCTGAGGACAGCAGAATCATCTATAAAAATCTGTATAAAATGCCCAACCACTACTAGGAAGATCAGGAGTGTTTTCAGGTTGTCAAATTGGTAGTCTCTACTTTTAATCATAAGGCTTGCTAAGTTATAAATGATTTTTAAATCGAATATAGAATAAAATGACATAAGAAAGAGAAGAAAGTTAAGAATACCAGACAAAGACAAGCTCACATAAAAAAATTAAGCAACAGTAACATGATCCAACTTTACAGAAATAACACTCCTTCCATCCAGTTGAAACCAACAGGGAACGGATAACGAAAATTAAAAGATATTGATTATGGAAGTTAAAAACCACATATTATTCGAGAACGGCAAGCCTGTAACCTTCAAGGCTACACCCAATATCACGGCAGGTGTAAAGGATCCTGTTTTTATCGTAGCACATTATGATACTGCAGGAAACGCAACGTCTGCGATTGACTGGATGACCACAAAAGGTGTTAACGCAAGCGCTGATCTTCATATTGACAGGGCGGGGAATATTACTCAGCTAGCACCTTTTAACAAAATTACGTGGCATGCAGGGGCATCTGAATGGAAGGGATATAAATCGCTAAACCGTTATGCTGTTGGTATTGAAATGCAGAATCTGGGAGGACAAATTTATACCGATATTCAGATAGAAAAATTCATTGCGATAAGCAAAGCACTGAAAAATGCATACTCTATCAGGGAAATCGTCGGGCATGATCAAATAGCGACACCCGCCGGGCGCAAAGTAGACCCAGGTAGGCAGTTTCCTATGACATACGTACGTGAGCAATCAGGTATTCTAAGCCCTGTTTACACAACGGCTAATGTGAATTTAAGGTTAAATCCAACGGTTTATATGCCCGTTTTGGAAGTATTGCCAAAAAGCACATTGGTAGACGTTTTATGGGAAGGCGATGGATGGGCGGAAGTTTATGTAAAGAAGGACGATCTCAAAGGATGGGTATCAAGTCAATATATTAGATAAAAACGAATACAATGCCAGATTCACCAGTAAATAAGTACACACTCAAAGAATGGATAAGGCATCCGACTACTATACTGCTTATAATAGCGGTAAACGTGATATGGATATTGATTTTTATTGTTGTCAATACCAGTAGGGATGCTGGCGAAAGCAAATCGAAAGAATGTTTTGAACAGATAACATATCTGCGCGGAAGGCTCGATAAGGTTGAGGCGCAATTGGACGAGTACACAACTGCCATACTCTTTAAAGACGGACAAATCAAGGTGCGGGACAATGTAATCGATAGTTTGAAAAAGAAAGGAACTCAAGGAGGTTTACAATGAAAAATATACTGATATTAATATTATTGCTTCTATGCGGTTTTTTTGCATATAAATTAGCGACGATGCCAAAGGCGGATCCGGGAACTGTCAAGATTGCTAAAACAGGGCGCGACCTTGTAGATATCGATGTGGAGAACATAAATAAGAAGGTCGGGGAAAATGGCATCGAGCGTGCCTTATTTAATGATGAACAGCAGGTGATAGGAAGTACCGATGACCTAGACGATAGTTCACGGACGGAAGTCGACAGTATACGGGAAATACTAAATATAGAGCGAAAACAGTGGGCGGTCTACATGCGTATTGTTTCACAGCGCTACGATAGTTTACTGAAAGCGACCAATAGCGGGGATACTTTGTTTAGCTACAGCGACCCGTACGCAAGCATATCGTTTAACCGCCCAAATGAAACGTTCTCCCTCCGTTATGATGCAGAGGTTAACATTGCTGAATATTGGAAACGAAAATGGTTCTTAGCACCTAAGAAGCGTTATGTTGAATTGTGGCTATCAGACCCACGTGCTACCATTAACGGGGTTAAAAGGTTCCGTGTTGAGCCAAAACCAGATAATTTTTCATTGAAAGTAAAAGGCATTGGTGATTTTAACGGGAAGCATCAGGAAGTCTACGTTGGAGGCGGCATTGAGATTGAAACAAGACGTTTCGAGTATCAGGGCAGTTATCTTTATGATTTTAATTCTAATAAGTGGTACCCAAGCTTTAAGCTGGGGTTTAAGTTATTGGAATTCTGATTTGACAATGGTTTAAGTTATAATCTATAAAGGTGATTATAAATATGGGAATATTTAATATAAATTTGGGTTACTATAGCCGATGAGAATAATAAAAACCGTACGTCATAAACCAATCATCAAAAAGAATCAAGCTAATGAGGATTCATTGAAATTATTGAAAGTTCAAAGAACCCAAGCTTCTATATCTTATTGGTCTCTAATATTCGCTCTTCTTGCATTTGCGGCGACAACTTATTTTTCAAATATTTATGAGGATAGAACAATTAGCGTCAGTTTCCTTGGTAGCGATATAACAAATACGAGTATTGCTCCTAAATTTGTTTACGCTAACAAAGGAAATAAAAGTGCTACTATTATAGAAAACACCATCATATTCCATCAAAAACAGAATGATATAGAAAAAAATGGCCTTTCATTTGATATTACAAGAGAAGATTCTTTAGCATATAATCCACTAGTTATCAAAGAGAAGGATCAGGTATTTAGAAAATTAAAACAAAATTTGTTCTTTGATAAGTCATACTCAACAGATAGTCTAGATTTAAAGGATACAATTAAGGTTTCTATATTTATTTCATATGTAAATACGAATGGAAGGTTCAGTTCCAATATTTTCCCATTAGGAATCATTTTATTAGATGATCAATACAATATTAAATATTACAAATTCGACCTGTTTGTAAATGATTTAAAGTCAAAATACTATACTACGTCAATGTACAGAATTAGCGATTAGTTAGTTAACTTCGTTGCCATTGTTTTAAAGATTAGGTAGTATTTACACAGTTTATGGGATAGTGTCAAAGATTAGGTTTTTCTTGATCTCTTCTCTCAACAGCTTCCTTTGCTCCTGCCGGTAGGGATGCATACAACGCTTCAATTTCTTTAGGTTGAGTGATCATCGCTTGAGCAATGATATTAATAAATTTAAATAATTGCACCGCGTTGTCTTTATTTTCATTTGGATCAATCTCTCCTGGATGTACAGCATTATTTCCGATTACTCGAATACTATCCATAGCCTTTTGAATGGCTACCGGCAAACCTTTTTGAACTAACGATTTTATGTCAGTGTTGATATTCTCTCCTTTCTCGCCTAAGTGCTTGCAAAGCTTCTGCAAACAAAGCCTTAATAAAGCCGCAGAAGCCTTAGGCGATCTTGAAAGAACAGAAGCTGCTTCCAAATAATCACTTTTTATTCCTTCTGGTAAATCAATATTAGGTTGAGGAACTGAAATCATTTCTGGATAAATCAATACATTCTCATGCCATATCGTGTTTTTATCGCAATGAGAGCATGCAGAAAAATAGACAGCTAAACTATTGACATAATTACTCCCAATTTCACTGCCAGACACTCTGTTATACCATCTATGATGAGCAATTGTTTGACAATGCGGACACAATGCACGTTTTTTCCTAAGTTCCAATATTGTTTCCATTTGTTTAAAATCTTCTCCCTTTTTAAATTCTGTTTTTTTAGAAATTAATACCCAAATCACGCATATAGATCATTGTTGTTCAAGATCAAACTCTAAATAATTTAATTTCAGCAAATTTCATTGCCATTATTAAAGTTTTTGAAGGGTTTATAATTTACTTAATCAAACATAGTAATTATTTTTAAATGATGGCAATGATATTTTTTTTGCGTATATTGATATATCATTATAAATTATTGATATTTACATAAATTAAAATTTACAAAAATGGCAGAAATTTTATGTCCGGAAGACTGCGAGGTAGCCTTGCCGATCCAGGAGTTTGATAAATGTAATCCACAGATCAATCTTTCTCAAATTACAGATATCCTTATTGCAAAAGGGGATGCTGCACCTTTTGAGGATGTTGCCGATCCTGTTGAATGGGCAGCACGGTTGAGTCAAACCGATGTGACAGCCGGTTCTGATAAAATTAGAAGATTAACAGGCATTGGCTCTAAAGCAAAACCAGGTGCTGTTACACGTGCTTTATCAAAAGGCCGTAACGTGGTGATCAACAGGAATCACAGTCTCAACTTTAAACTTGATGAAACCAATCAGGCAAACTACGATGCTATGAGAGAGCATCAATGCGGAGGTATTTATACCATCTGGTATATTACAGCTGGGAATAACCTGTTTGGTGGTAATAATGGAATTAAAGTTGGATTGGAAGCCGGTCCTGTTCTAGCAGAAAGTGAAGATGAAATTGAAATTTTAGATTATATTTTTGACTGGAAGAATAAATTCTCAGAAGAGCGGGTTGTATCACCGATTTAATAAAAGAAGTACAGCTGATTAATATTTCATGCCTTTCACATTTGCTTTGTTACACCTTGGATAATAAAGCAAATGATCGGATGTTTACACCTAGCTTACACCAAAAAGACTGTAAAGCGGAAAAACCAACTTTAAATCTATTTAAAGTTGGTTTTTCGTTTGTTTCCAGTGGAGTCGGAGGGATTCGAACCCTCGTCCAAACATGGTACTGTGTATGCTTTCTACATGCTTAGCTTCCGTTAGGTTTTCGAGATTTAGAAGGTCGGTTGCTTACCTATACCAAATCCTTATCTGTTTTATCTCGCCACTTCATCACAGCGTTGAAGCAGCCAGTTCCATAGTTCGATGCCCGTATGTCTAGGCTACAGAACAAAACCCAGACTGGACAAAAGCTAAACTAATTCTAAATTAGGCAGCTAAGGCGTAGTTATTTTCGCCATTTAGAAAGTTGAAAGTTCAGATTAAAGCGCTAGACTAACAATGCGCTGCATGCTTACATAACCGTCTCCATCCTGTCAATTCCGGTCGACCCCAGTTATAATAAGAGTACAAAGATACAAAAAAAAATCCGACTGCAAATGAATGCAATCGGATTGAAGATAGTGCCTTATCAGTTTTTAGATAAGTTTAATCCAATTCTTTATTAATCTTTAACTAAAGTAAACTCATCAATGATATGAGTTGCTCCGGCAAATTTGTCAATAAGGAATAAAACATAGCGAATATCAACGCTGATAGTTCTTTGCAGTTCCGGATCAAAAATGACATCTCCGGCCATTGCTTCAATGTTTCCATCAAATGCTAATCCGAGTAATTCTCCGTTTCCGTTTAAAACAGGTGAACCTGAATTTCCTCCGGTAATATCATTATCAGATAGGAAATTAACAGGCATATAACCGTCTTTATCTGCATATTGACCAAAATCTTTTGCTTCATATAGATCGATTAATTTTTTAGGTAAATCGAATTCAGGGTCATTGGGTTTGTATTTTGCAATAGTCCCTTTTAATGTTGTATAGTTATTAATTTTTGCATCGTTTCTTGGGTCCGCTGGTAAAGCACGAATTTTACCATAGGTTAAACGAAGTGTGCTATTAGCATCCGGATAGTATTTTGTTTTTGGATTTGCTTCGCGCATTCCTTGAACCATCAGACGGAAAGCACGGTTGAAATCGTCTTCTTTTGCTTTTAATTCATCTGATTCATAACGGTAACGAGTTAGAATATCATTTGATAACCTGAAAAGTAAATCATTTGATAGCACAGTCGTATCCGGGTTGTTTATAAATTCAGTTAATTTCTCCTGGTTTGCGAAAATACTGGTTTCAAATGCTTTGTTTATATCTGAAGTAAAATCGCCATTATTTGCTTGTGCCAGTTCAGCAATATAAGGAGCGAGTAAATCTTTTCCTCCTTTTGCAACATATAAATTAAGAAGATTAATTAATAGATCTTTTTCCAAAGGCATATACAGGTTCTCGTATGATGAGTTTACCTGATCCGTTAATTTAGGTAAAAGTTCTGCTTTTTTAGCATCATTCTGTTCAGCGTAAAAAGTGATCCCTCTACCAATTACATAAGGAAGTGCCGCTAGGGAACTGCTTCTTAATACCCCTGCTGACAGGTAGTTGTTGTGACGCGCTGATTCATTGGTATAGGCATAATAGTCGTTAATAGTTGCTATTACGGATCCGTATTTTGCACGATTCTTGCTTTTATTAGCCCATTTATTGAATTTCTTTTCTTCAGCTTCTTTTGTTTTAACGGTTTGATGTTGGGTTAAAGCATCAATCATTCCTTGACGGTTTTTCCAGTAATTGGCAACCCCTGCGTATTTTGAAGCATATTTTAATCGGATAGACTGATCTTTATCCATGTATTTTTTCATAACGTCCATACCTACTTTAGAGGCTTCAACGAATGCAGGGTATGCAAAATTTACATTTTGTGCGATTCCGGCTGCCGGCATCCAACGGTTAGTACGTCCCGGGTAACCTAAGATCATAGCAAAATCATTTTCTTTAAATCCTTTTAAGCTGATTGGAAGGTAATGTTTTGGCTTTAAAGGAACGTTGTCTTTTGAATATTGAGCAGGATTGCCATCCTTGTCTGCATAAACACGGAATAAAGAGAAATCACCTGTGTGACGAGGCCATTCCCAGTTATCTGTATCACCTCCGAATTTGCCAATGCTGTTTGGAGGTGTACCTACCAAACGGACATCTGTATAGTCCTGGTAAACAAAGTAATAAAATTCATTTCCTTCATAGAATGATTTTACAGAAACGGTGTATTTTCCACCTTCATTGTTTTCTTGTTCGATAAGCGCAATTTCCTGATTGATGGCTGCTTCACGTTCATTTTCAGTCATCTGATCATTCAATTTCCCCAGGATTCGTTTACTAACATCATCCATGCGTACAAAAAATCGAACTGACAAAGATTTAGGTTTCAATTCATCGGCTTTTGTTTTTGCCCAAAATCCGTTGGTTAGGTGGTCATTTTCCGGAGTGGATAATTCCGCAATTGCTCCATAACCGCAATGGTGATTAGTCATTACTAAACCAGTACTCGAAACCATCTCAGCGGTGCAACCGCCACCAAACTGTACAATGGCATCTTTAAGACTTGCGTTGTTTACGCTGTAAATTTCTTCAGCGGTTAATTGCAAGCCCATTTTCTGCATATCGCGCTGGTTTAATCGCTCGATATTCATTAGAAACCACATCCCCTCATCAGCCTTGACTGACAGTGTTGATGTAGCAACTAGAATAAATAAAAGAAATTTCTTCATTTTGTTGTATTTATAAAGTTAATCTGAACTGCCAAAGTTGCATTAATTTAATAAATGAACAAAATGATTTTTATGAGAGATCGGTAATATCCCTTTTACAAGCTATTCTTTATCTTTTCTAGTTTCTCCTTCGCGTTTAAAAGAGGTGCGCTCCCTTGTTCTTAAATCACTGGCTCCCTGGTTCGCTTCATTTTTACGGCTTGGATCTTTACTTTGATTGCTTTGGGTATCTTTTTTATGATCAGGATGGGTGCTTTCAGCACTTTCTTCTTCCGCCTTCGCGGTATGTTCGTCAGATTTCTCCTGGCTTTCTATTTGATTTTCTCCGCGTTGATCTTCGTATTTAGGATCCTTTTTGCGCTGATCATCTCCCCAGTTTGGATGACGTTGGTTTTGATCATGGGACTCCATTCCTCTGATGGTTTCTTCCCCTTCTTTTTCATTGTTCATTTTATAAGTTTTTTAAAGTAAGACAGTATATGAACAACAAGTAAAAAGTTTTTCTGTTTTAAAGAAGAGGTATTGCGCTATCTTCTTCAACAGAGTCTTCACCCGGTAATAATTTGTTGCGGATAAGATAGAATCCAATTGTCGCTGTAAAGGCCAATATTGCGGTAGAAACCCAAAGCGTATTGAATCCATAATTGGATGCTATCTGCGTGCCGATAGATGGAGATAGTACATGTGCTGCAGAAAATGCCAATCCATTTAATCCCATATAGGCACCCTGATTGGATTTGTGTGCACGCTGAAGTGCGACCGTAGAAGTGAAGGGAAGTGCAAAGATTTCAGAAATACTGAAGATGAACATTGCCAAAAATAAAATCCATACCCCTGAACTTACCAATAACAACAGATAAGAGATACCTAAAAGTGCAGTTCCGATACTTATCGTTTGAAAGGTTGTGAACTTTTTTTCAGCTATGTGAACTAAAAACATTTCTAAAATAAAAACGACAAATCCATTAAAGGCAAGAATGATACCCACGCTGCTATCTTCAAGCATGTAGACTTGTTTGTAGTATAAAGGAAGTGTACTCAATAATTGAAAAAAGCAAATTCCATATAAAGCACATAAAAAACAAAAGATCAAGAAAGGTCTGTCCCGGTAAGGGGATTTCGCTATACCAATAAACTCTGATTGGGCTTTGTTTTCTCTGGCTTTTTTTAATAGGTTTTCATTGCCTTCGCGCTTTCTGAAATAGATATAGAAAACGAAGCCTGCCAGTGCTGCACTTATTCCATTTCCATAAAAGAGCCAGTTATAGGAAAATGCAGCAAGAAGTCCCCCAATAGCCGGTCCGATTGAAAAACCTAAATTGATGGCCATCCTGTTTAAGGATAAAGCCCGGGTTAAATTCTTAGGCTTAGCATAATAAGCAATCGATACAGAGTTGGCAGGTCTGAAAGTCTCTGCAATTAAACTCAGAATAAAAATGCCGATGCTTAATAGCGTCGGAGTTTTTAATAGCGTAAGAATTAAAAATAGAGGTACGGTCAGGATCAGGCTGGATAACTGTACTTTAAAGTGACCGAGTTTATCAGTTAGTTTACCACCGATATACGATCCGCTAATTGCACCCAGGCCAAAGAAGCTTAAAACTATTCCAGTTTCCTTCAATGAAAAATGAAGGTGCTCTGTCATATATAAGCCCAGAAACGGGATAACCATTGCGCCAATCCGGTTGATTAGCATGACCAATGAAAGCATCCAGGCCGGCTGTGACAGACCCCGATATGAATTGAGATAGAGTTGAAAATAGTTCTTCATATAATATAGTACAAACTTAAGGGATTTTTGATTCTGTTCTTTCTCAATTCAAATTATTAACTTTGAGCAAATTTATGACTATGCAAAATATCAAAGATTATGTTGAACAAAACAAACAGCGTTTTTTAGATGAGCTGTTTGAGTTGCTTCGCTTTCCTTCCATCAGTGCTGATTCTAAGTATAATGGGGATATAGCAAAAACTGCGGAATATGTGGCTGAAAAGTTGCGGGCCGCAGGTGCTGATAAAGTTGAAATATGCCAAACTGCCGGACATCCAATCGTATATGGTGAAAAAATTGTTGATAATGATAAACCTACCGTGTTGGTTTATGGTCACTATGATGTGCAACCACCAGATCCATTGGATTTATGGGAAACACCTCCATTTGAGCCAACTGTTAGAGACGGTAAGATTTATGCGCGTGGTGCCTGTGACGATAAGGGACAATTCTATATGCACGTAAAAGCATTTGAATTAATGCAGAAAACGGATGGGTTGCCATGTAATATCAAGTTTATGATCGAGGGTGAAGAAGAGGTTGGTTCTGATAATCTGGGAGTTTTTGTTAGTGAAAACAAGGAAAGATTGAAGGCAGATGTGGTTCTTATTTCGGACACCTCGATGATTAGTTTGGAAAACCCTTCACTTGAAACAGGTTTGCGCGGACTATCTTATGTAGAAGTAGAGGTTGTAGGTCCGAATAGAGATTTACATTCCGGGGTATATGGAGGCGCTGTTGCCAATCCTGCAACCATCTTAGCAAAGTTCATTGCGTCCTTGCATGATGAAAATAATCACATTGCCATTCCCGGTTTCTATGACGATGTTTTGGAATTGACAGAAGAAGAACGTACAGCTTTAAATAAAGCCCCTTTTGATATTGAGGAATACAAGGAAGATTTAGGTGTTAAAGAGGTATGGGGAGAGAAAGGGTATACAACATTGGAGCGTACTGGAATTAGGCCAACCTTGGAAGTGAATGGTATATGGGGCGGGTACACTGGCGAAGGGGCTAAAACAGTTCTTCCTTCAAAAGCAAGTGCGAAAATATCCATGCGTTTGGTTCCTAATCAGAATTCACATAAAATCACAGAGCTTTTTAAAAGACATTTTGAAAGTCTTGCCCCGGATACGGTTAAAGTAACTGTTAAGCCTCATCACGGGGGAGAACCTGTTGTTACCCCTACAGATAGTGCTGCTTATCAAGCTGCTGCCAAAGCAATTGAAGAATCTTTTGGAAAGAAACCAATACCAACACGCGGGGGTGGCAGTATTCCAATTGTAGCTTTATTTGAACAGGAACTTGGAATCAAGACTGTTTTAATGGGCTTTGGACTGGACAGTGATAATCTGCATTCCCCGAACGAAAAGTTTGACATTGCAAATTATTTAAAAGGGATAGAGACCATTCCGTTATTTCATAAATATTTTAGTGAGCTTAAATAATTTTTAATTTACTAGCTTCAAATAAACCGCTGACCCCCTTGTCAGCGGTTTTTTTATTTGCTAAAAAATGTAAAACTTTACAAACTGGTCTTTGTTACTAGTTAAGATTATTCATATTGATCCTGCGTGGTACACTTTTTGAGTACTTTTCGTTTGTCAATTTAAACCTGATAGGAACGATTGAATAATTATATATAAAGTGTAATATAAAGAGTGTGAAAAAATTTCTACTTCAAGGCCGTACACTTCCGCGCTGGGTGATCTTTATCGTTGATTTATTGATTATCAGCTGGTCTTTCTCATTATCTTATTTTATTGTTGAGCGTTTTGAGTTTAATGATATCGTTAAAGGCCATTACTTGATTTATCTATCTCTTTTTTGTTTAATAGCAACGCCGGTAATTTATTTATTGCGGCTTCATACAGGCCTTCTCCGCTATTCGAATACACAAGACATGTTACGCATTTTTGGCTCTGTTTTAACATTTAGCCTGATATTTCTCTTTGGTTCTTTCTTGTTTATTAAACCTCTGCTTCATATTGAATCGGTTAACTTGTATAGCCTGTTAATCATTAATTTTTTTATTACCTCTTCTTTATTAATCATGCTTCGCATTTTCGCCAAGGCAACATTTTATGTGATGATCAAAAGGTATGGTAAGAAAGAGACTTGTCGTGTATTGATTTATGGATCAGATAAAAATGCGATTTTAGTTAAACAAGCACTAGAGGGTAATTTAGATGTTAATTACATTATAGAAGGGTTTTTAGATGTTGATCGTACAAGGCTTAATAGCTACATGGAGCAGAAGAAGGTGTATCATTTAAAAGAACTTTCTGCATTGAATTCCAAAAAGAACATCGATCAGATCATTATAATCAATGAACTGTTAGGCGAGCGTGACAAAAAAGTTGTAATTGAGCGTGCGCTCCGATTGGGTATAAAGGTAATTACCATTCCTCCGGCGGGAAGGTGGCTTTCGGGCAAACTGGATAAAAAACAGATGCAAAATCTAAGCATTGAGGATTTGCTTCAACGTAAACCGATCCAGATTGATCAAAGCTTGGTACGTCAGGATTTAAAAGGCAAACGGGTATTGGTCACCGGAGCTGCCGGTTCGATTGGATCTGAAATTGTCCGGCAAGTGCTGGGTTATGAGCCCTCATTATTGATCTTGTGTGATCAGGCTGAGTCTCCCTTACATGAAATGCAATTGGAATTAGAGGAGAAATTCCCAAATGCCTCCATTGATATTGAGATTTCAGATGTAAGGAACTACAATAGAATGTATACACTTTTTGATAATTTACGTCCACAGGTTGTATACCATGCCGCTGCATACAAGCATGTTCCTTTAATGGAAAAAAATCCATTTGAAGCGATCAAATCAAATGTCCTTGGAACAAAAAATGTAGCTGACCTGGCAGTTAAATTCGGTGTTCATAAATTTGTTATGATTTCAACAGATAAAGCCGTTAACCCGACAAATATAATGGGAACTACAAAAAGGTTGGCCGAGATGTATGTGCAAGCCTTAAATTACGGACAGCGAAACATATCAAGTAGTAAAACGCGCTTTATTACCACCCGTTTTGGAAACGTCCTGGGATCAAATGGTTCGGTCATCCCTCGTTTTAGGAGTCAGATAGAAAAAGGTGGCCCGCTAACAGTTACCCACCCAAACATTACGCGATATTTCATGACTATCCCGGAAGCAGTACAACTGGTATTGGAAGCTGGAACAATGGGCAAAGGCGGTGAGATTTTTGTTTTTGACATGGGTAAACCGATTAAAATTGTTGATCTGGCCAGGAAAATGATTCAGATTGCAGGTTTGCAGGAAGGAAAAGACATTAGCATTGAATTTACGGGCCTCAGACCGGGAGAAAAGCTTTATGAAGAGCTTTTGAATGAAGCAGAACTGACTTTACCGACTCATCATGAAAAAATCAGTATTGCAAAGGTTGTGAGCACTCCCTTTGATGAGATCAAAAGAAACATTGATGAGTTGCTGGCTATTAATGAATCGCAAAATGATGAAGCAATAGTTCGCAGAATGAAGCAGATTGTTCCTGAATTCCGTAGTAAAAACTCTCCGTTTGAATTAATAGACTCTGAATTGGAAGAAAAACAGGAGACTGCTTAGTCAAGACTAATGTATTTTTCTATATTTGAAATTAAACCATTGCCGGTATAGGCAATGAAAGTGATTTTTAATTTTAAAAAATACAAGAACGCTCTTTATGAATAAAGGATTTATCGAACATATAACCGATGCATTTGAGACACCTTTCACCAATTCTGTTCTCATATTTACACTAATTTTATTTATAATTCTCCTTTCTCCCATTTTATTGAGGAAAATTAGAATTCCCGGTATTATTGGGCTCATTCTTTCGGGAGTTATAATCGGGCCACATGCCTTAAACATTCTTGAACGAAACTCTGCTGTTGATCTCTTTTCAACGATCGGCTTGCTTTATATTATGTTTATTGCAGGGTTGGAGCTTGATTTAAATGAGTTTCGGAAAACCAGACATAAGAGTGTGACATTCGGTGCCTTTACATTTATAGTGCCTGCACTGATTGGCTACCCGGTATGTTATTATATTTTAGGTTATGATGTAAGCGCAAGCGTAATGATTGCCAGTATGTTTGCTACGCATACATTGGTTTCATATCCGGTGGTCAATAGCTACGGGATCACCAAAAACGAAGCTGTTGCAATAACAGTAGGTGGAACGATCTTAACAGATACGGCCGTCCTGATTGTTCTCGCCATTATCATTGGTTCTTCTCAAGGGCGTTTGGATCAGGAATTCTGGTTGCGTTTAGGTCTTTCTTTCGCGGTCTTTATTGGAATTATGTTTGGAATTGTTCCAAGGATTGCAAAATGGTTCTTCCAAAAAGTTGAAAGCGAGAAAACTTCACATTATATATTTGTATTGTTAATTGTGTTTTTTGCAGCTTTCCTGGCAGAAGTTTGTGGTCTGGAGCCTATCATCGGAGCGTTTATGGCTGGTCTGGCCTTAAATAAGTTGATTCCTCATTCATCTGCATTAATGAACCGGATTGAATTTATTGGCAACTCGCTGTTTATTCCTTTCTTTTTGATCAGTGTCGGAATGGTGGTGGATGTCAGTGTAATAGCGAAAGGTCCTGCAGCTTTGTATATAGCGGGTGCGTTAACGGTTACCGCATTGTTTGGGAAATATATCGCTGCTTTGTTAACAAGAATTACTTTCAAGTATACAGCTGCACAGCAGAAATTAATATTTGGCTTGAGCAGTGCTCATGCTGCTGCAACCTTAGCCGTAATCATGGTCGGTTATCGCTACGACATTGTGGATGAAAATGCGTTGAACGGTACGATTGTGGTCATATTGGTTACGTGCGTAGTCGCAACTTTTGTCACAGAATCCGCATCAAAGAAAGTTGTGCTGGATGGTAACCAGGATGACGTGGTTGAAGAGCCGAACCAATTAGCTGATGAACACATTCTTATTCCGATTGCAAATTTGAATAATATGGAGTCTTTATTGGATATGGCAACATTGATCAGAAATAAGAAATCGTCTTTTCAGCCCACCATATTATCAGTGGTTCCCAATAATGAGATGGCGGAGATCAATTTAAAAAATGCTCGTAAAAATTTAGATTCAATTGCCAAGTATGCATCCGGAAGTGAAACGGAGGTGAATATAATGACAACGATCGATGTTAACATCGCTGGTGGAATCAGCAGAGCTTCACGTGAAATTCTGGCAACTTGTATATTAATTGGTTGGCCAAGCAAATCAAGTATCATTGACAAGCTTGTAGGGGAACAAACAGAAAGTATTCTAAACTTAACGGATGTAAGTTTATTTATGTGCCGTTTGGAGAAACCGCTGGTTAGCCAAAAACGCATCGTTTTATTTGTACCGCCAATGGCAGAAGCTGAAAAGGGATTCCGGTATTGGCTTAATAAGGTTTGCCGCTTAAGCCAGGAACTGAGTTTACCACTTATGTGCATTTGTAACAGCCGTTCGGAAGCAGCCGTCACTCAATACCTGCTTAAAAGTAAAACAAGTATCAATATCGAGTTTGAATTATATCAGGAATGGGAAAATTTTCAAGGTTTAGTTGATTACGTTAAACCGGACGATTTTGTTGTATTTGTATCTGCACGGGTTGGAGACGTTTCTTATAATCATAATTTTGACAGCGTTCCGCGGAGAGTTGGAAAAGTGTATAAAGAGAATAACCTGATTTTGGTATTCCCAAGTCGCAGAAAGAGCTATTCAGTAGATTTTACCGACATTCATCATGCTCCGTTTTCCCCTGGCCGTGAAACGGTTGAGTATCTTGGTAGGAAATTTGGTAGTATATTGAAAAAAGATTAATTATGGCAGCTAAAATAACAATTGAGAGTGGAAAGCTACAGGTACCGAGCGAACCGGTTATTCCTTTTGTAATTGGTGATGGAATCGGACCTGATATATGGCATGCTTCCGTTAGGGTATTTGATGAGGCGGTAAAAAAAGCTTATCAGGGAGAACAGAAAGTACAGTGGAAAGAAGTTCTTGCCGGGCAAAAGGCCTTTGATGAAACAGGCGAATGGCTGCCCGATGAGACAGTGAGGGAAATGAAAGAATACCTGGTTTCCATAAAAGGTCCGCTCACAACGCCAATTGGCGAAGGTATTCGTTCGTTAAATGTTGCAATTCGTCAGCAGCTCGATTTATATGCATGTTTAAGGCCAATCGAGTGGTTCCCGGGCGTCCCTTCACCGGTGAAACATCCGGAAAAGGCTAATATGGTCTTGTTTCGGGAAAACACGGAAGATATCTATGCGGGAATTGAGTTTATGGCTGGAAGTCCGGAAGCCAAAAGGCTGACAGATTTTTTGATAAATGAATTAAAAGTTGATTTTGATTTTAGTAAAACCCCGTCATTGGGAGTTAAGCCGGTTTCAAAAGAAGGTTCTGAGCGTTTAATCCGTTCGGCTATTGTATATGCTATAAAGCATAAACTTCCATCGGTAACCCTTGTCCATAAAGGGAACATTATGAAATATACCGAAGGAGCTTTTAAAAAATGGGGCTATGATCTTGCCCGAAAAGAATTTTCAGAACAGGTTTATACCTGGGAACAGTGGGAAAGAACCAAAGCCACAAAAAGTGAAGAAGAGGCAAACAAGGAATTGGAGTTTGCAAAGAATAGCAATAAGATTATCCTTACGGATGTTATTGCAGATAACTTTTTACAACAGATTTTGTTGAATCCACAAAGCTATTCGGTGGTTGCAACGTTAAATCTGAATGGAGATTACATATCAGATGCGCTGGCGGCAATGGTTGGAGGCATCGGTATTGCTCCCGGTGCGAATATTAACTATGAAACCGGCCACGCCGTTTTCGAAGCGACGCATGGAACAGCACCCCGTTTTGCAAATACAAACACCATGAACCCTTCCTCGGTAATTTTGAGTGGGGTAATGCTACTTGAATATATTGGATGGGTTGAAGCAGCAAGTTTAATTAAAACTTCGCTGGCAAAGACAATTTTGAGTAAATTTGTAACGATCGATTTCTATAATCAGATGGAAGGTGCAACTTTATTGAAAACAGATACATTTGCAGATAAGATCATTGAGAATATGGCTTAATTTTTTATCTGGATAATAAAACTATATGATTAATATACTATTAGTAGAAGATGACACTACTTTTTCTGCTATTATTGAAAATTACTTAAAGAAGAATGGATATCATGTAGATCCCTATTTTTCTGTGAGTAATGGAATAGATGCACTAAAGAAAAATACATATGATTTGGTGCTGCTTGACTATCGTTTGGGTGATGGGAATGGCCTGGAAGTATTAGATTATATGCAGGTCAATGAGATTGACATTCCCACGATCATTATGACAGCTTTTAGCGATGTGCGTACAGCTGTCAGAGCCATGCGAAAAGGCGTTTATGATTATATAACCAAACCAGTTAACCCCGATGAATTATTAATGATATTAAAAGAAGCATTAAGCAATCCATCCGAAAAATCATCACCGCATTTAAAAGAAAAAATAAATGCACAAAGCTCCCCTGATGATAAGGAGTACGTAAAAGGTAAAAGTAAGGGTGCGAACAAGCTTCAGGAGTATATTGAACTGGTTGCACCAACGGATATGACTGTTTTAATACGCGGTGAAAGTGGTACCGGAAAGGAATATGTCGCACAGTCAATTCATAAAAAGAGTAAAAGGGCTGATAAGCCTTTTGTTTCTATCGACTGCGGTACGCTTTCGAAAGAATTGGCAGGAAGTGAGCTTTTTGGCCATGTGAAAGGATCCTTTACGGGTGCTTTAGCTGATAAGAAAGGACAGTTTGAAGAAGCATCGGGTGGCACCCTGTTTTTAGATGAGATCGGCAACTTGAGCTATGATGTGCAGGTTAAATTGCTGCGGACATTGCAGGAACGTGTAATTCAGCCTATTGGTGCCAATAAATCTATCAAGGTAGATGTGCGGGTAATTGCTGCAACAAATGATGACCTGTTAGGAAGTTCATCGGGTGGGGATTTTCGTGAAGATCTCTATCACCGGATAAATGAATTTGAAATCCATGTGCCGCCTTTGCGGGAGCGGGAAAAGGATTTGAAGCTGTTTACTGATTTCTTTGTGGAAAAAGCAAATCTTGAATTGGGAAGAAATGTAAAGAAGTTGGATGAAGAAGTGATTGCTGTTTTTGAGAGCTATGACTGGCCAGGCAATTTAAGGGAATTAAAGAATGTGGTTAAGCGGATGGTTCTGTTAACTCCGGATGATACAGTCAGGGTTTCAGCTTTACCTGAAGATATGGTACATTCTTTAAAAAATGCCAATGATCAATACGATATTTCAGGCGATGACCTTCGATCGCAAAATGAAGCACATGAGAGGCAATTGATCATTGAAGTTTTACAAAAAGTGAAGTATAACAAGAGTAAAGCCGCACAGCTTCTGAATATAGACCGGAAGACATTGTATAATAAGCTTGACAAATATCAAATCACATAGATTTTTTCTATCCGCTTATCTTCTTTTATCTTTACTCCGTTAACATAAAATACATTGGCAAAAACTGATAAAAAAGTAACGCCCTTGATGCAGCAATACAATAGCATCAAGGCAAAATATCCGGGAACATTATTATTGTTTAGAGTAGGTGATTTCTACGAAACATTTGGTGAAGATGCAATAAAGGCTTCCGATGTTTTAGGAATTGTGCTTACGAAAAGAGGAAATGGGACTCCTTCTGAGGTTGCCTTAGCCGGATTTCCACATCATTCACTGGAAACTTATTTACCTAAATTAGTTCGTTCGGGTCTTCGCGTAGCGATATGCGATCAGTTGGAAGATCCTAAAACTACCAAAACCATTGTAAAACGCGGTGTTACGCAATTGGTAACTCCGGGAGTTTCTTATAATGACAATATCGTTCAACAAAAATCGAATAATTACCTGGCTTCTATCTATTTTGAAAAGAGTACAATTGGCTGTTCTTTTCTTGATATTTCGACAGGTGAATTTTTAGTAGCACAGGGAAAGGCTGAATACATCGATAAACTACTTCAAAGCTTTAAGCCTACTGAAGTTATTCTCAGCAAGAAAAATCAAAAGGAGTTCAAGGATATCTTTGGTGATACCTTTTATATGTATGCTTTAGATGAATGGCCTTATACTGGTGATTATGCTCATGAACTCTTATTAAAACACTTTGAAGTAAGTTCCCTCAAAGGCTTCGGCATTGAAAGGCTGAGTTTGGCAATTATTGCTGCAGGTGTTTCTCTTCATTATTTGAATGAAACAGAGCACCGGAATCTGCAACATATCTCCACTATTTCCAGAATAGAGGAAGATCATTTTATGTGGTTAGATCGGTTTACCATTCGGAACCTGGAATTAATAGATTCGCATAATGAAAATGCAATTACGCTATTAAACGTATTGGATCATACTTCGTCTCCAATGGGGGCCAGGCTGTTAAAGAAGTGGATTGTAATGCCGCTTAAGGATCAGAAACCAATCAATGCCCGGTTAGATGTTGTTGAGTTTTTAATGAATAGCGCTGAATTGCAAACGGCTTTGTTAAGTGAGATAAAACAAATTGGTGATCTGGAACGACTGATAAGTAAAATTGGTTTGCAGCGCGCTAATCCGCGTGAGGTTGTGCAATTAAAAAGGGCCTTGCATGCGATTGCGAAGATCAAAGATTTAATCAGCGATGTTGATTCAAAAGCGTTAAAGGTAATTTCAGAGCAGTTAAATGGATGTAAGTTTTTAACTGAACAAATTGAAAGGGAACTTCAGGAAGAGCCTCCTGTTTTAGTAGCAAAGGGAAATGTTATTGCCAAGGGAGTAAACAAGGAGTTGGATCATTTACGTGAAATCGCATTTGGAGGTAAGGGTTTTCTGCTCGAAATTCAAAAGCGAGAGGCGGAGGCTACAGGCATTCCTTCATTGAAGATTTCCTTTAACAATGTTTTTGGTTATTACCTGGAAGTTACGAACGCGCATAAAAACAAGGTGCCTGAATCATGGCAACGAAAACAGACACTGGTAAATGCCGAACGCTATATTACTGCCGAATTAAAGGAATATGAGGAACAGATATTGGGTGCAGAAGAGAAGATCTATGCATTAGAGAACAGAATCTATGCAGAATTGTTAAGCTCTCTTTTAGAGTATATTAAGCCTGTTCAGTTAAATGCTCAGTTAATTGCGCAATTGGATGTCCTGTTAAACTTTGCATTGATAGCGCAAAGTAATTACTACACCAAACCGGAAATTACAAATGATACAATAATTGATATAAAAGGTGGCAGACATCCCGTAATTGAGAAAAATCTTCCGTTGGGAACAGATTACATTACGAACGATGTGTTTCTTGATAGCGATACCCAGCAGATTATCATTATTACCGGACCGAATATGGCGGGTAAATCAGCTTTATTAAGACAAACCGGACTTATTGTTTTAATGGCGCAAATGGGTAGTTTTATCCCTGCAAAAACAGCCAAGCTGGGTATTGTAGATAAGATATTTACACGGGTGGGCGCATCAGATAATTTGTCCAGCGGAGAATCTACTTTCATGGTAGAAATGAGTGAAACGGCAAGCATACTGAACAACATTTCAGAAAGAAGTCTGATTTTGCTTGATGAGATTGGAAGAGGAACCAGTACCTACGATGGTATTTCCATCGCATGGGCAATTGCTGAATATTTACACCAATATCCGAATGCCAAGGCTAAAACGCTTTTCGCAACGCATTATCATGAATTAAATGAACTGACTACAAGCTTTAACCGAATCAAAAACTTTAATATTTCTGTTAAAGAGGTAAATAATAAAATCATCTTCTTACGCAAACTGGTTCCCGGAGGCAGTGAGCACAGTTTCGGAATTCATGTTGCAAAAATGGCCGGTATGCCTGCTGCAATTATTCAGCGCTCAAATGAAATTTTAAAAAGATTAGAACAGGAAAGAACAGGAGGGGAACAAATTAAAGACAGTCTGAAAAAAGTTCAAAAACAAGCCTACCAATTGCAAATGTTTTCAATTGACGATCCGGTTCTAGTAAAGATTAGAGATGTGTTAAATAACTTGGATGTGAATACCTTGACTCCTATAGAAGCCTTAATGAAATTAGATGAAATTCAGCGTGTGCTTAAGAACTAATTCTTAATTAAAAATTAGTTCTTAATTCCATGCGTACAAGATATTGGTAATGATCATCTTCATCCAGAATTTGCACTACCCAGCCCAATTCATTCCCGATTTTTATTAGTTCCTTCTGGTCAATATAGATCCAGCCAAAAGGCTGACCTTTTTGACCTTTATATTCATATTGGAATTGAATTTCACCATAATAGCGGTCCGTTGGTTTTTCAACCCCATGGTTATAATAATAGGCGATATCTGAAGAGTCAAATAAAAGCTGCCCGCCAGGATTAAGCAATGTTTTACAATGATTGAAAAGCTGTTTCAATCCGCTAATTGACTCAGCCAGCCCGATTCCGTTCATCAGAAATAAAAGCGTATCGTATTTGTCCCCCGTATAAGAATAGATATCTTCTTGAAGAACTGATTTTACTCCTCGAAGCTTCATGATTTCACATGCTTTAGAAGATAATTCCAGTGCAGTGACATCCATTCCTTGTTCTTGTAAATAAAGGCTATGGCTGCCGGCGCCGGCTCCTACATCTAAAACTTTCCCGTCGCATAAAGCTAACGCGATTAATTCCTGATCCGGGAATTCATCGGCATCTCTAAAAAACAGGTCAACAGGCATCGTTTCTGTTTCGGTTTGGTTGGTGTGAAGGATCAGGTCTTCTTTAAATTGATCATTGAAATAGTCTTGAAGAGCCTCTCCGTATACATCTGGATATTGCATTAATCTTTAATTTCTAATATTTTTTTCGCTAAATCGATCATTTCCGGGTCCCCTGTATATTTCTGCCGTTCGTCTGAAAGTTTGATAACAGGTGTCCATTTTCCTTCTTCAGGTAGGGCATCAGTCATTTTAATAACGATATTCATTGGCGTCAGGCCTACATCGTTCGTGAAGTTAGTACCAATCCCAAAAGAAATTCCGATATGGCCCTTGCAGTAATTAGCAATCCTTTCTACCTTTTCGTAATTCAGACTGTCAGAAAATATAATTGTTTTTGTTTTTGGATCTGTACCATAGTGTTTATAATGCGCGATGGTCATATCTGCAAATTCCAACGGATCGCCACTATCATGGCGGACACCGTCAAAAAGCTTGCTGAATTTTTTATCGAATTGGGAGAAAAACACTTCGCTTGTATAGGTATCTGATAATGCTATTCCTAAGTCACCGCGATAAACATTTGTCCAGTTTTCCAAACCCAATGAATTGGCCATTTTAAACCCGTACTTGGCGGCATGGAACATAAACCATTCATGCGCATGCGTGCCGATTGGTTTGGTATGATGTTTCATTGCCAGGTACACATTGCTTGTACCGATAAATGAACCCGTACCATAGTCCTTTAATGCTTTGACAGTTAGATCATGTACCTTGAAGGAGTGACGCCGCCGCGTACCGAAATCGGCAATGGTAATATGCAGTTTCTTATATTTATTTATTTTTTCTTTTGCGACCTGACTAACTTCCTCGTCTTCAATGCGCTCCTGTCCGGTCATTTTATAATACAGTTCGCATATAAGGCTCATGATCGGAACTTCCCACATAATGCTCCGATACCAATAACCCGCTATTTTAATAGATAATTCAGGACCCGTTTGATTGATTTCAACTTCCGATGCATCGTAGCGGTAGCCTTGAAGGAAATCAAGATAGGTTGGATCTAAATAGGGACAGGTTTTTCTTAAATATTCCTTTTCTGGTTTGCTAAGTTTTAACTCCTCCATTTTTAGAATGGCAACTTTTAATTCTTTTGCAAACCCTTCAGGAAATTGATGCCGGCCGCGATTGATAAATTTATACTGTGCTTTGGCATTTGGGAATAGTTTTATCACCGCATGCTGCATGGTAAACTTATAGAAATCATTATCCAAAATGGAAGGTAATCGCAAATCAATCATATTGGGTTATTAATTAAAAACGAAGGTATCGCTAATATGTGATTTTTTACACATATCTAAAAGGATAATTATTTAGGGATTCTTTATCTTCGCCTTCTTTTAATTCATTTAAGTGTTTTTATAATGGTCTATGATGCAGTAATAGTTGGTGGCGGCGCGTGCGGATTGATGTGTGGTGTTCAATCGGCTATTCTCGGAAAGAAAGTTTTAATACTTGAGAAGAATGACAAAGCGGGTGCTAAAATATTGATTTCCGGCGGAGGCCGCTGTAATTATACCAACCTGTATACCAAATCCGTCAATTTTATTTCGGAAGATGTCTCGTTCAGTAAATCCATACTTAAACAATGGACTGTTAAAGATACCATTGAGTTTTTTGAACAAAACCGGATTATCGGAAGGGAAAAAACTCTTGGACAATTATTCCCGATTAGTAATAATGCGAAGGATATCGTTTCGGTTTTTTTAAACCTTCTCCACAAAAATAAAGGGGAACTCAAATTAAACTGTGCGGTTTCTCGCGTTGAGAAAAATACGGATGGCTTTTTTGAAACACATTATGAAATTGGCGGAAGAGAAATTAAAGTACTTTCAAAGGCTTTGGTCATGGCAAGCGGCGGATTGCCAATTAGTAAGATGGGTGCAAGTGATTTTTCTTTACGAGTTGCCAAACAGTTTGGCTTGGAAATAAAAGAGACAGCGCCGGCTTTGGTGCCGCTGACCATTACAGGGAAAGATGCCGAATGGTTTGCTGCTCTATCAGGAAACTCAATCTTCTGCGAGGTATCAAATAGCAAAATAAGTTTTCGGGAGAACATCCTGTTTACACATTGGGGATTGAGCGGCCCGGCCATTTTACAAATATCTTCCTATTGGCGTCCTGGGGAAGAAATTAACATTAACTTGTTGCCCGATATTTCGATAGCTGATATCATTTCTCAGGAAAGAAATACAGGAGGGAGGAGGTTGCTTCTTCATGTATTGCAAGACCACTTTACCAAAAAGTTTGCTGAGGCCTTGGGGAAGTTCTTGCCCATCGACAAGAAAATTGCTTCCCTTAGCAAAGTCGATGCAAAATTAGTTGATTCAACAATTCATCGTTTTACTGTAAAGCCTGCAGGCGATAAGGGATATGACAAAGCAGAAGTAATGCGCGGTGGGGTCGCTACAGCGGAACTGAATCCTAAAACATTAGCGTCTAATAAGATACCGGGTCTGTACTTCGGAGGAGAATGTGTAGATGTTACAGGGTGGCTGGGAGGCTATAACTTCCAGTGGGCATGGGCATCCGGCTATGTAATAGCCCGAAACTTATAAATTAAAACTTTTAAATTAGGGTAGCTACTAACTAAGGTAGCATACTAGCAATTTAATTTTTTATTAGATTTTTCTAACAGATATAAGTCTAGTAGTAATACAGAAAAACTATAATTGCTAAAATAATAACAGCTATGATTGTTACCCAATTTAATACATTACTTGCCGGCTTGTCATCCTTTTCTTTAACAGCTTCTTCTGACGGCCCGGGATTTACTTGATTATTGGTATAATCGTCTTCAACTTTTTTATGTGGTTCCATGTCGTTCATCTTTTTTATTAAAACATGGAATACTGAAAAATGTTTGATTTAATTGTCTGAACTGGATAAATCCCTTTGAACTTGGTCCTGGGTATAGAGGCCGATTTTATTTCCAAATGAATTGCCGATGTAATTGATTATATAAGTAATTTCTACAGGAGTGAGGTGAGTTTCAGCAGGCATTTCTCCATTATACACTTTTCCGTTAATGGTCATTTCCCCGCTTACACCATATTTAATCATGCCCGCAATGCTGTTTAAGTTGTTAGAAATAAATGTTGTATCTGTCAGGGGTGGAATTAATAATCCTAATCCTTCACCTTTTGCGCCATGGCAATTCTGACAATGAGTTTCATAGGCCATCTTACCATTTACATAGTATCTGGCTTGCTGTATTTCTTCACTGCTTTGACAGGAGACAATCAATATACATACGGTGATAATGCCAAAGAAACCATACAATAGTTTATTTCTCATACTCCCTCAATAAGATATCCATATCTTTCATAAGCTTATCGACTTCTTTTTCGTCCGTTCCATTATAGGCGCCGCGGATATGCTTGTCTTTATCCACTAATATAAACCAGCCCTGATGTTCATATCCTCCTGCAACCTGATCATTTTCTTCTGCAAAAACCATGTATTCCGGTGATATGCCGTAGATTGTTTCTTTGGTTCCGGAGGCAAACTGCCATTGCTTTCCATCTACACCTAATTTTTCAGCATACTTTTTTAAAACACTCGGCGTATCATATTTAGTGTCAATGCTATGAGAAAGGAACATTACTTCATCATTTCCTTTGTACTTATTGTAAACCTTCAACATGTTTCTATGCATAACCGGGCAGATACTCGGACAAGATGTAAAAAAGAAGTCGGCTACATAAATACTGTTGTCAAAAGTCTTGCCTGTAATGGGTAAGCTGTCCTGATTTAAAAACTCGAATGCTGGGATAGACTTGTAAAGGGTATCAACAACCGTTTTTCCATCTACTTCTTTTGTTATGGGTTCCCTGGAACCAAGAATAGGAAGCTTATTGTTTTGGTCGGAAGAGTTACAGGCGCATAGCGTTAAAATCAATAAGGCGGCTGCCAGTAAGAATGATTTGTTCATTGTGTTTTTGTTCTTTTATTTTTGAAGCGGACTAAGGTTGAAAGGGGTTAAGGTTTAAAAGGACTAAGTGCTTCTTTGCTTTCAGCATCTAGCTCTTTAAATTGTTTGTTGATATCATCAACTTTAGATCGTTGTTGCTCAAGGTATTCTTTTACTTCTTTCTTTGACATTTTATCAAAGTCTAAATTTAAATCGTACATCCAGTCATTCATTGAATCATTAGCATTATCCAGTTTGACTTTGAGCGCTGTCAATTTTTCTTTTTGTTCGGTTGTGTCAATTTCCGGATTTTCAATTTTAATTTCTTTGAAATGCGTTAAAATTGAATCGATAGCCATGCTGTTGTGTGCAAACGTGCTCATCATGGGCATAACCTCATCATGAACAGCTATCATTTCATCTTGTAACTGCTGATTGGAATGATCCTTCGTGTTACATGCGGTTGCTAAAAGCACTAATAAAGCGGAAACAGACAATAAGAGAGTTTTCATTTAATGATTTATTAATATGTGTTCGTTTTCAATGGTATTAATGAGCGCGTTCCACTCAGTTGTTTTTAAGTTGCAATGACGTTATCATAAGATGGTTTACGCTGCGCTGGTATTATGCTTTGTAAATAGCATGTTATGATGATTTTTATGTTTTATACAAATATAGAAGCATTATTTATCTTTTACCTTATTTGTGTCGTAAGAAGCATCGATAGAAGAATGCGTTCCAAAGTTTAAATTTCGGATATAGACCTCGTTTTTAACTTTTGCACAAAGAAGGCCATTTTTATCATGGAGATCAAAATGAAAGCTTTTAATGTATTTCCCAACAGTTTTCAATTGATTTTCTGCTTCTGCTATTTCACTTTCTTCAATCTTTATGGTAAAAAAGAGATTGTGTCTGGCTGGTTTTATATATTGTATTTCTGCACTCTTAAGCCAAACCAGTGTTTTATATCCCTTTCGCTGTAAAATCTGATCAAATAAGATTGCGTAAAAAGGGTCGGTTGCTGAAAAGATTGATCCTCCAAAAATAGATTTATTATAATTTATATTAAGCAAACTACGATTGATCTTTACATCAACGCCGCGGAAATCTTTATGAAATTTTTTTACCCAAATCCGCTGAAAAAGAAGAGGAGGGTAAAAACGGATAGCCCATTTAAGTATGTTTTCTGATACCTTCATTATGCTCAAAATTACACATTAATTTAGTGAATCAGAAGATTGTGGAAGAAAGCTGCGAGCTAATTAAAACCACCCTTTATGCTTCCAATTTGCAAGCTGCCTTTTGTTCGTAAAGTAAGTAACCTTGCCGTCTTTAATTATGATTCTTTCGTCTAATTCCTTTTCCCTTACTTCCTTTTCAGTTAGTTCCTGAAGGGTAGATTCTTTATTCTCTATTTGGTTATTCGGATTAACATATATAAATTTCTGGTTTTCAGACTCTTTCTTTTCCGTTGGCACCGAACCATCAGGTAGAACCGGATCAACTGATAGACTCGCATCCGCTATTTCCTGATCTGCAGATTTTTGTGCTTCTGCCTTCACTGAGGTGTCTACGGGATATGTGTCTGTTGCTTTTTGATTTGCAGCTAGTTTATGATCCGCAGTTCGTTGAATTTCCTGTAACGTTAAATTATCTGTGGAATTTGTATCTGTTAATCCCTGATCTGCATCTGTTTCTTTGTCTGCATCCGCTTCTTTGTCCAATAGCCCTGTGTCATTTGTTATATCGGCTTTATTCTGCAGATTGTCGGGAAGTTGCATATGTTCAAAGCTTGGTTCATTTGCGGCTTTGATGTCTGCTGTGTCCTCACTTACAGCGGTTTCCGTTTTCGATGGGACTGACCGCATTAAAAAAATCCTCATTATAAAAGGGTTTCAAAGGCTGTTCAGCACCAGACTGCGGTTCCACAGAAGAAGCTGGCAGTTCTGCAGAAGAGGTTTCCGAATTTAATGCAACAGCTTTGTTTTCAATCGTTTCATCCGGTAATTCAAATAGGCTGAGCTGGTTGCTGGGCACAAAGGGAACAGCAACGGGATCTTCTGTTACCGTTATCGCTGCCGTTTCTGAAACATTCGCCGGTTTGCCTTTATCCGCTGTTTTATCTTCAGCAAGAACAGCTGCGGCTTCTTTTTCAATGGCTACATCTTTGTTTTCGGCCG